>ENA-ORDC01000033-ORDC01000033.1-marine-metagenome-genome-assembly--contig:-NODE-33-length-182489-cov-53.845284_pt1 | contig 182489 bp, 174 predicted proteins | sample MGYA00237783_ERZ508515 | MGnify/ENA primary metagenome ERZ508515 (study PRJEB26186, sample SAMN06268792) | marine metagenome | isolation source: Eden Landing Ponds, San Francisco, CA, USA | place... | reverse complement strand
AAGATCACCTCGGTGTGGGGCATCCCGATCAAGATCCACATCTCGTTGCTGGTCGTGTTGCCGATCTTCGCGTGGTTACTGGGCAGCGGCCAGCAGATCGAACTGTACGCCGGGCTGATCGAGGGGCTGACCGGCGCGCCCCTCGACGTGGCCGCGCTGACCGCCGGTTCGACGCCGTGGGTGATCGGGACGGCCGCCGCCGTCGGCCTGTTCGCCAGCGTCGCCGTTCACGAACTGGGCCACGCGTGGGCGGCGATGCGCTACGACCTCGAAGTGGAGTCGATCACGCTGTGGATTCTCGGCGGTCTCGCCAACCTCGGCTCGATCCCGAGAGAGTGGGACAAGGAGTTCTGGATCGCCGTCGCCGGCCCGCTGTCGAGTATCCTCGTCGGCGCGGTCTGTTACGGCGCGCTGACGGTCATCCCGGGAAGTCAGCCGGTCGCCGTCTTCGTCGTCGGCTGGCTCGCCGTCACGAACGTCGTGCTGGCGGTGTTCAACATGCTCCCGGCGTTCCCGATGGACGGCGGCCGGGTCCTGCGGGCGTTGCTGGCCCGGAACCGCCCCTACGCCTCGGCGACCCGGATCGCAGCGAGCATCGGGAAGGGCTTCGCGATCCTCTTTGCGGCCGGTGGCCTGCTGGGCGGGTTCAATCCGATGTTGGTACTGCTCGCGCTCTTCATCTACGGTGCGGCCAGCAGCGAGTCCCGGACGGTCGTGCTGGCGGACCTGCTCGAAGGACTGACTGTCGCCGATCTCACCGCCGCGCCGGACGCGACCATCGACGCCTCGGCGTCGGTGTCGGAACTGGTGACGCGGATGTTCGCCGACCGGCGCACCGAGTTCGCCGTCGAGGATGGGGGTGACGTGGTCGGCGTGATCACGAGCGACGACTTCCGGGCGGTCCCGCCCGAGGAGCGAGACACGACGACTGTCGGGGACCTGATGGCAAGCGATCTGCCGACGTTCGACGGTGACATGGCCGCGTTCGACGCGCTGGTCGAACTCGACCAGTCACGCACGAGCGAGGCGTTCGTCAGGACGGTTGACGGGACGAGAGTCGTCTCGCGGGCCGACTTCGCGTCGGCACTGGAGATGCGGAAAGTGCTGGGCCGGGGCGACCCCTTCTAGAAGCCGGAGCCTACGACGCACGCCAGCGACCGACCCCGCCGCCGACGACGAGGACGAACCCGAGCAGTGAGAGGCCAAGCTGGAGTTCCTTGAACCAGAACGGCGTCGACGGCAGGGCGGCGTGGACCACGGTGACGCCGGTCGAGAGTAGCGGCACGTCACCGTCGGGTGCCCCCGGTGTCGACACCGGGGTGTCCGACTCGGTCCCGCCGTTCGAGGCCGTGTCAGACCCGTTCAGCGGGTAGTGGACGCCGCCGACGCGTTCCCCGTCGGGGAGACGTTCTGCCTCGTAGGGAATTCGCTGGCTGCGGACGCTCCAGACGACGTGGCCCGTCCCGTTGACCTCGAAGACGCGGCGGTTGAGCGTGTCCGTCACGAGCGTGTTGCCGTTGTCGAGGCGGTCGGCGTCACGGGGCCAGTCCAGCGCGAGGCCGCCGGCCGCTTCCAGCGTCCAGGCGGGCTCCCACTCGCCGTCCTCGTTGCGGTGGAGCTCGACGACCCGGTCGTTGTCGCTGTCGGCGACCAGCACCGACCCGTTCCCGAGCCACTGGGGATTGTGCTGGTGGTCCAGCACCTCGGGGTCGCCACAGCGCACGTCACCGTCCTCGCCGGCCACGAGCTGTCCCCCGCGCACCTGACAGCTCCCGTCGTCGCTGTCGTCGCGGTCGGCGTTGATCACCTCGACCACGCCCGCGCCCCGCTCGACGACGACCAGCTGATTTGCGTTGCGGACGGAGACGAGGTAGTGGCTCTCGTTGATGGCGTCCACGTCGTTGATGTGGAGCCAGTCCCGCCGGGTCGGATCCTCGGGCGGGGTGTAGAAGTCACTGGCTGACCACTCCCACGTGACTTCCCCGTTCTGGACGGTGAAGACGCGTTCGGCGTCCATGTCGGTCAGGAGGTACTCGCCCGAGTCCAACTGTTCCACGTCGTGGACCTCGCTATTGGACGCCGACCGAACCGGGAAGGAGTACTCCGAGACGACCTGGGGCCCACCGCTGGCGGTGGGGTCGATGATCCTGAAGCCCGTCCGGGCACACGGCGTCTCGTAGGGCCCGCAGTTCGACTGGAGGTCGGTGTTCATGAACCCGGCCATCACCGAGCCGTTGTCCAGTCGCGTCACGTCGAAGTAGCTGCCGGCGCTGTCCTCGCGCCACTCGATCGTCGAGCCGTTGAGCAGATAGACGCTGCCGTAGTCGTGCCAGCCGGTCCCACCGCCCTGTGAGCCGACCAGCGTCGTCCGCGCCCCATCGTCGTTCACGCCAAGCGCCGGGGCGGTCATCGCGCTGACACCGAGCGTCCCGACGAGCAGGACGACGCCGAGGACGGCGATTCCCGTCGCACGTACCTTCCGATCCATTGGGTGAACTGTCGGCCGACAGCGTCGAAAAACCTTCCGGGACGACACGTCCCGTGGGGGCGACAGCTACAAGCCACTCGCCCCGGCACGTCCAGCCGATGTTACAGTCGCTCCCGGAACTGTTCGTCCGGGTCGTCGGCACCGATCCGATCGTACAGGGGTTGGTCGGCGGCGTCGTCATCGCCTCGCTGAATCTGCTTGGCGCGTCGCTGGTGCTGGTCTGGCGCGATCCCTCCGAACGGGCGCTAGACGGTGCGCTGGGCTTTGCCGCCGGCGTCATGCTGGCGGCGGCCTTCACGAGTCTCATCATCCCCGGGATCGAGCAGTACTCCGGCGGCGACCCGATCCCGACGCTCGTCGGCGTCGCACTCGGCGCGCTCTTTCTCGATCAGGCCGACCGACTGGTCCCACACGCCCACTACCTGCTGACGGGCAGCCGGCGACCCGACGCGGCCGATCCCGGCGACGCGGTCCCGGTGCTGGACGAACGGCTCGGTGCCGTCGTCCTGTTCGTGCTGGCGATCACGCTGCACAACATGCCCGAGGGGCTCGCCGTCGGCGTCGGCTTCGGGTCGGGCAACGTCACCGAAGCAATCGCGCTGATGCTGGCCATCGGTATCCAGAACATCCCGGAGGGGCTCGCCGTCTCGGTCGCGGCGATCAACGCCGGCCTCGATCGCCGCGCCTACGCCGTCTTCGCCGGCATCCGCTCGGGGGTCGTCGAGATTCCGCTGGCGGTGCTGGGTGCGGTCGCCGTCAGCGTCGTCGCACCGCTCCTGCCCTACGCGATGGGCTTTGCCGCCGGCGCGATGCTCTTCGTCATCAGCGACGAGATCGTGCCCGAGACCCACACGCGGGGGTACGAGCGGATCGCGACGATGGGAACGATGGCCGGCGTGATCGTGATGCTGTACCTCGACATCTCGCTGGGGTGAGCACCGCGAACGCGGTCCGGGCCGCCCTAGTCGCGCCGGTAGTTGTCGATCCCGCCGGCGGCGACCAGTCCGATCGAGAGGAGCGTCAGCCCGACCTGGGTCTCGGCGAACCAGATCGGCGTCCACGGTGCGACGACCCTGAGACCGAGCAGAGCCTGTGACAGCACTGGGACCGTGTTGTCGCCCGCGTCGACGCCGGCAGACTCGTTTGCAGCGATCGTCTTGAGCGAGCGCGGCGTCGCAGTCGATTGCTCGACCGCCGTGCTCGTCGAATCAGCGGACGAGTCGTTCGTCTCGGTGACGGAACTCTCGGTCGGCGTCGGCGTCACCGCGCCGAAGCGACTCCCGGGGTACTCGCCGGCCGGCGAGGGGTCGGCCTCGTAGGGGATCACGCCGTCCCAGCCGTGACTCCAGACCACGTCGCCGTCGGGTTCGACTTCGAGGACGCGCTTCTGGAGCGAGTCCGTGATCAGCGTGTTGCCGTTGGGGAGGCGGTCGGCGTCACGGGGCCAGTTGAACGGGAGGCCACCGGCACTGTCGAGCGCCCAGATCGGCTCCCAGGCGCCGCTCTCGTTGCGGTGGAGTTCGACGACCCGGTCGTTCTCGCTGTCGGCGATCAGCACTGCGCCGTTGCCGAGCCACTGGGGGTTGTGCTGTTCGTTGATGCGTTCGGGGTTCCCACAGGTCACGTCCCCGTCACCGTCGTAGTCAGCGAGATCGCCGCGCTCGGTACAGGCCGAGTCGTGGCCGCCACGGTCGGCGTTGATGACCTCGACGACGCCCGCGTCCCGTTCGACGACGAGCACCTGATTGGCGTTGCGAACGGAGACGAGGTAGTGGCTCTCGTTGATCACGTCGACGTCGTTGATGTGGAGCCAGTCCTGCCGGGTCGGATCGTCGGGGGCGTCGTAGAAGGAACTCGCGTTCCACTGCCACGTCACGTCCCCGCCCTCGGCGATGGCGATGCGCTCGTACTCCATGTCGGCGAAGAGGAACCGGTCGTCACCCAGCGGCTCTACGTCGTGGATCTCACTGCTGAAGCCCGATCGAACGGGCATCGTGAAGACCGTTCGGGCCGTCGGCTCCCCCTCGCCGGTCGGGTCGATCAGCCGAATGCCCGCCTTGGTACACGGGGGATCGTACGGGTCACACCCCTCCTGGTAGCCGTTGTGAAGGAAACCGGTGACCACGGTGCCGTTCGACAGCCGGGTCACGTCGAAGTAGCTGTCCCGGTCCGAGACGTTCCACGTCACCTCGCCGTCGACCAGCATCGAGACCCGTCCGTGGCGTTTCCATTCGGGACCACCGCCCTGAATCCCGACGAGGACGCGGTTCGACGACGCTGGTGTCGCGGTCGACGACTCGGTCGTGTCACCCCCGTCGGACCCGTCGGCGGGCGAGGCGGTCGACGCCGTCGACTCGGTAGGCTGGAGGTTGCCCTCGGGCTCTGACGGACTGCTCTCGCTGATATCACGCGACGGGGCTGTCGCGGCACTGACGACGATCGTCGCCGAGAACAGGAGGAGGCCGGCGGCGACGAGAGCGAATCCACGGGACCGTTGCATAGTTCGCTCCAAGTGAGTACGAGAATAAACGTCTTGTGTGATACGGCCGACGGGACGCCGCCCGGTTCGGGGCCGCCAGCGGGATGTCGTCGGAACCGCGACGGCGACGACCGACACCCGTTATCACACCCTGACCGCACGCAGACAGAGGAACACCGGCTGTCTGGACTCCTTCTCGTAGGCGTCGGGACGCTGCCGGGCGAACGCGTCGGTCGGCTGTGGTTCCCGAACCCCATCGAGACGGAACCCCGTTTCGAGCAGCGGCGTCAGTAGCTCCGTCAGCGGCCGCCGATAGTAGGGCACTGCGACCGCCCAGTCGTCGGTGCGGGACTCGACGGCGAAGTAGTCCTCCGTATCCCCGATGGGGAACTCGTCGAAGGGGTGGCGCGCCGAGACGACGAGCACGCCGTCGTCCGTGAGGACGCGCCCGAACTCGGCGAGCGGGTCGCGCCAGTCCTCGACGTAGTCGAGGGCGAGCGCACAGACGACCCCGTCGAAGCTGTCGTCATCGGCGAAATCGAGCGGATCGGCGAGGTCGCCCTGATGGAACGTCGCCCGGTCACCGACCCGCTCACGGGCCTCGGAGAGCATCCCCCCGCTGGCGTCGACGCCGACGACCTCGGCACCGTGATCGAGCAACCACTCGGTGTACCGGCCGGCCCCACAGCCGGCGTCGAGGAATCGCTTTCCCTCGATGTCGGTCAGGAGATCGGTCGTCGCGGGAAACTCGATGTGAGCGTTGTACGCGTCGCCCTCGGTGTCCGGTCGGTACCGATCGGCCAGTTCGTCGTAGGCCTCGGCCGGCGTTCGCTCGTCGGGCATGGCGCGTTCGGTCGATGCGGAGCGACAAACGGTTTGTGACTCGTCTCGACGCTACGACCACCACAAAACGCTTTCCGCCGTCGGTCGTCGTCTCGGTCATGTCACTCCTCCCGACGCTCCGACGGACGCGGTTACCACGCCGACCGTCGGCCGCGCTCCTCGCGACAGTGGCGGCGCTGCTGGCCGGCGAGTGGCTGCTGTGGACGACGGTCGAACGAGTGACCAACGGCACGGGCGAGTTCCCCGTCTGGCTCCCGCAGTTCGGGTCGATCGGCCAGACAGTCGTCGCGTACGCGACGGTGTTCGACGTGCTGACGTTCGTCGTCCTCCCGGTCGTGCTGGTCTGGATCGGCTACGCGCTGGGGCGACGGTCCGCCCCAATCGAGGCGTGAGCGACCAGCCACTGACCCACCGGCGGCGCTCGGGCCGCCACGTCACGCCGCGGTCGTGAATCCCTGACGCACGGCGCGCGCACCACGACGCTTTTGTGGGTGAACGACCCTGGTCTAGACATGGGATTTGGTAGCTACGACGAGTCCGAGCAGAAGGACCAAGACAACGACATCGACGACGACGAAGCCGTCAACGTCCACAACAACGACCACGACGGCCAGGTCAGCTTCGAATCCGACGCCGACCAGGACGAACTGATCGGTCGCCTCGACGAGATGCGCGACGACGACGGCGACGACTGAGACGGCGACGACGACCGAGACCGGCTGTTTTTCCGGGCAGTCCGACGGACGGGAGCGTCCAACCACGTATTTAATGAATCCGTTGTGAGATACACCTATCGACAGATGCATCTGAAAGGAAGTGGGGGAACACGACCGGATCGGTCGGGAGAGTAACCATGGACTCAGGGGACAACGGATTCTCGTTCGATGCGCAGATCGACACCGTCGAGCGGCCGATTCGTCGACTGTTCGGCGTGTACGGGCGACGGTACCGACGACCGCTCGCAGTCGCAGTCGTGGTCTCGCTGCTCGCACCGTTGACCGGACTGATCCCGACGTATCTCCTCCAGCGGATCATCGACGGCATCATCGTCGGCTCGGAGCCGCTGACGATTCCCGGGATCCCGAACAGCGCCATCCCGAGTGGGCAACTCGACCAGCTCCTGCTGGTCGCCGGAATACTCCTCGCGTCGGTGCTCGTCAGCGGCGTCCTCAATCTGATCGGGACGCGGGCGTGGGGGTACTTCTCCCAGTCGGTCCAGCACGACGTTCGGACCGATACCTACGAGCGCGTGCAGGACTACGGCGTCGGATTCTTCGACTCCCAACAGACCGGCCAGATCCTCAGCGTCCTCAACAACGACATCAACCAGCTGAACGAACTCCTGCAGGAGGTGCTGGGCAACGCCATTCGGATCGCCGTCACCTTCGTCGGCATCGCCGTCTTCCTCTTCGCGCTCCACTGGCAGTTCGCGTTCGTCTCGCTGGTCTTCGTCCCGGTACTGGGTCTGCTCGGACGGTTCTTCCTCGGTCGGCTCCAGCCGAAGTACGAGATCGTTCGCCAGCAGATCGGTGCGCTCAACGCCCGAATCGAGAACAATCTCGGTGGGATGCAGACGGTCAAGGTGTACACGGCCGAAGACGACGAGACCGAACGCGTCACGACCGCCTCACAGGACGTGTTCGACACCCGCTGGGACGTGGTCACCGAGCGGTCGCTGTTCTACCCCACGATGGACCTGGTCAACTGGATCGGATTCGGGACGCTGGCGGTCGTCGGCGGCATCTGGATCGTCGACGGACCGCCGCTGTTCTTCACGAAACCGCTGTCGGTCGGGGTGCTGGTCGCGTTCCTGGTGTACAACCAGCAGTTCACCGCGCCGCTCATCCAGGGGAGCCGTCTCGTCGACAGCTACTACGACGCGCGGGCGTCGGTCGTCCGGATCTTCGCGCTGCGGGACGCCGAACCCGGTTCCGGGGACGACGCCGACGCGGTCGAACTGGATCGCCTCCGTGGGTCGGTCAGGTTCGACGACGTGACGTTTAGCTACGACGGCGACCAGCGGCCGACACTCGAAGACGTGACCGTCGACATCCAACCCGGAGCGTTCGTCGGCATCGTCGGCCCCACGGGTTCGGGCAAGACGACGCTGACGAAGCTCCTGTTCCGGTTCTACGACCCCGACGACGGTGTCGTCGAGATCGACGGCCACGACCTCGGACGGGTCGACCTGGCGTCGCTCCGCGAGCGGATGAGTCTGGTCTCACAGGAACCGTACCTCTTCTCGGGGACGATCAGGGAGAACATCGCCTACGGCGCGACAGACCCCACCGACGACGAGATCGAACGTGTCGCCGCCGTGGCCAACGTCGACGAGTTCGTCGCGGAGTTGCCCGACGGGTACGACACCCGCGTCGGCCAGCGCGGGACGAAGCTCTCCGGTGGCCAGCGCCAGCGCATCGCCATCGCCCGCGCACTGATCGGGCACCCAGAACTGCTCGTGCTCGACGAGGCGACGAGTCACGTCGACAACGAGACCGAGGCGCTGATCCAGCGGTCGCTCTCGGACGTCATCGGCGACCAGACGACGATCGCGGTCGCACATCAGCTCTCGACGATTCGCGACGCGGATACGATCATCGTCCTCGACGACGGCAAGGTCGTCGAACAGGGCACCCACGAGGAGCTACTCGCCGCCGACGGCCTGTACGCGAACCTCTGGAACGTGCAGATCGGCGAACTCGACGCGCTGCCCGAGGAGTTTCTCGAGAGCCACGCGGCCACCTGAAACGGTATCCACTTACTCGAACAGCAACACGGACGGGAGGTCCGGGTTTTCGAGGCGCAACAGCGTGTAGCCGATGCCGGCTTCACCGACGAAGAAAGACGGGTCGTGGAGCCGACCGTTCGAGTACGGGCCACGAAAGCCACCGGCCGCCGCTGCACGATGTCGGCAGGTGTCGGCCAGTTCGCGAGCGCGGGTGTGATACTGCTCGTCGCCGGTCCGCCGGGCCGCTTCGATCAGGAACTCGACGCGGCCGAAGGTGCCACAGCAGAGGTGATCACAGACCACCGCGGGTTCGCTGTCACAGCCCGCGAGCGCTCGCTGCACGTCCCGTTCGACCCGGTCGTCGGCGACCAGGTCGGCCACGCCGAGTCTGGCGAGCCCGATCCCCGGTCGGCCGTGACACCACGACAGCGCACACGAGTCGTCGTCGCGGCGGGCGTCGATCCAGTTGTCACGGGCCGGGTCGAACAGCTCGTGTTCGAACGCGAGCGCGTCCAGCGCCCGCTCCGCGAAGCGGGCCTCGCCGGTCGCTGCCGCCAGCCGACACAGGGCGTAAGCGATGCCCGAGACGCCGTGGGCGAAGCCCTGAAGCGGCGTCCCCCGGGTGTGACTGTTCCAGACGTCGACCCCGGAGACGGTGGTCTGTTCGGCCAGCAGGTGCTCGCCGGCCGTTCTGGCCCGGTCGAGGACGGCGTCGTCACCGGTGTCGTCGTAGAGTCGAAGGAGGCCGAGGATCGCACCGGCCGACCCCTGCAACACGTCGAGTTCGGCACTGGTCGAGAGCCGGTCGGTCATCGAGTGTGCGACTTCGGTCGCCAGCGAGCGATACTGGTCGTCGCCGAGGAGCCCAGCCAGTGTCGTGAAGCCGTAGACGGTCGCCCCGTCGCCAGTCATCCCGACCATTCGATCCGAACTCGCCGTATCGGGTCCGAGTCCCTCGACGACCGGTTCGACGACCGTCTCGGCGAACGCGCGGTACTCGTCCTCGCCGGTCGTCCGGTAGAGTCCAGCGGCGAACAGGGACACGCCGAGTCGGCCGTTGTAGACGTGGTCGTTGATCACTTCGGCTGTGAACCCGTCGTCGGTCGCCTGTCGCAGGAGCCACGTCGGGCGGTCGTCCCCGTTCCGTTTCGCGGTGGTGCGGAGGCGGTCGAAGACCGACTGGGCCTGTTCGAGTGGCGCGGGCGCGACGGCGTCGTCGGGCGCGTGGTCGGCCGGTGGCGACCGCGACACGAGTTCGCCGTGGAAGGCGAGTTCGAGGTAGTCGCGCTGGGTCGCGAGGTCCGTCTCGTCGAACTCACCGATCCGGGCGCGAGCCATCGGCAGTGCCGCCGTCTCGAAGTAGTCGTCCTCGATGCACTCCCCGTCTCGTTCGAGGTGGAGCGCGTCCGTCTGCGTCGAGAAGCGTGGGATGTCCAGGTCCGTCAGCGCGGTCCGTTCCGCCCGGAACACCGACGGCGTCACTTCGCCGGGCCGGTCGGAGACGAGTGCCTTCGCGAGCAGTTCCTGCGCACGGCCGATGGCCAGCCCACGGCGGAGGTACGCTGGCTGCTGGACACGCTGGAGGACGGTCCCGTACCACCGTGTCGGCCGTGTGAGGAAGCGAACGTCGCACCCCGCGAAGGCCGACAATGGGCCGTCGGCGGCGAGGAGGGAGTCCCGATGCTCGACTAGTGTCCGGTATGCGCGCTCGAACCCCTCGATGATCGCGTCGGCGTGGTCGCCCGCTGGAACGGTTTCGCCGTCGAGCAGCGGCAGGTTGTTGCCGGTGACCGACTGTTCCTCTCGGTAGACGAGGTCCATTCGGTCCGTGTTGACGTGTGTAAACGCCGGGATCTGGAGCCCGGAGTAGGACACCTCGCTGGCACCGAGACCACCGAGGTCGGGAACGTCGCCCTCGCCAGGCGACTTGTCCGGACCGAGGGGGTTCGTCGACTCCGGTAAGAGCCCCGTTTCGAGGACAGTCCCGTCTCGGAATCCGTCGATGCGACCACTGCTCCGTCGTTCGCCCGGCGATTCGGGCCGCAGGAGCGTTTCGAGATCGACGAGCGCCGGGTACTCGCCGCCGGCGACGACGTTCTCCATGTGCCCGTCGGTAAAGCGCAGCGCGTAGGCGAGACAGAGTAGCTGTCCCATCCGCTGGTAGTACCGCTCGACGGCCGCCCCGTCGGCACACGCCTCGTGTTCGACCCACTCCATCCAGCCGTAGCCGTCACCGGTGACGAACGACACCGTTCGGAGGGCAGGTCCGTCCGCCCGGTCGTCGAGCCACGAGACGAGGTCGTAGAACGCCACGGACACGTCGACCGGACGCGGCTTGTAGGCGACTCGCGTGCCCGAGGAGAAAGTGACACCCCACGACGCTCGGCCACCGGCGTGGACGTCGCCGTTGACCGAGACACCGGTGACTCGACCGAGTTCGCCGTCGTCGGCCAACGTCGCCTCGAGCGCGTCACGGTCAGCAGCGAGTCGCTCGCCGAACTCCTCGACGACGGTACACCACTGCTCGACCGTCGTTGCGAGGAGGCGTGCGAGAAACGCGTACTCGACGAAGAAATCGCGTAGTTCACCGCCGAGTACCGCGTCGACAAACTGCTCGTAGTAGGCTCGTGGCTCGTCCGGCTCCGGTGGGTCGTCCGCGAGTGCGAGTTCCCGGTCGTTCGCGGCCACGAACGTCTTGAACTCGACGAACAGCGGTTGCGAGAGGAGTTTGATCAGCTGTTTTCGGAGAACGCCTTCGAGGTCCCTGACGCCGGCGGCGTCGACGTGGGTCGCGAACGGCTGCCAGTCGACCTGTCCGCTGGCGTAGTCGACGATCGCGGTCACGATCTCGGCGAACGGGACCGACTGACGCTGCTGGCCGGAGAGATCCGCGTCGGCGAGCGAGCGACCATCCAGTTCGGTGAGGAGGTCGTCGACCCGGTCGACCCAGTCGGGGAGTGGTCGGTCGCCTGGCCAGCCGTCGACGCCCAGTCGCTCGCGACACGCCGCCCGGGAGCAGTCCAGTTGTGCCAGTCGTTCGTCGAACTGTTCGTCGTCACCGTCGGCGACGGCGTCTCGCCACTCGGCGATCAGCTCGTCGAGGTCGTCGACCGGTGTCCCGTCCGCTGGCGGGACCGGCGATTCCAGTCGTTCGTGGAGCGTTCGTGCCCGCCCAGCGAGGTGCCGTTTCGCAGTCGTATCTAATGTCATCGATAGTGTGATCCGTACAGTAGCTGTGTCTTGGTCGTCTCAGGGACGGCAGTCGAGACGACCGAAATAATGAAAAGCGGCGTTCAGACGGCTGCTACCGATCAGGAGCAGTCGTAGATCGGCTTGTTGTACGTCGCGTAGCACGAGGAGTGTCCGCTGAGTTCGCGCTCCTCCGTGTTGTCGACGAAGCCGTCGTCCTCGGCAGGCGCGTAGTCAGTTTCGATCTCTGCTTTCAGGTCGCTTGCTGCGTTGATTGCAGACATTGCGATTAGCCATAAATTCGGATGGGTAATAAGTTTCATTACAAGAAATATAACAATATTAGTAACCATTGATTAGAGATTTTACTATTATATTATACATGGAATTATAGGGTTTTGAGGGGCCCCTCCGAACTGCATCGAAGACGAGCCCAGTCCTTGAAAGCACCTGAATGCTGGCGTGATCGTTTACAGAGACGGTTTCCGTCGTCGGACGAGGACACTCGCGAAACGGAAAACCACAACCCATACTTCCCCGGTCGGCGAGAGTCAGGTATGGAACTGGGCGTCATCGGACTCGGACGGATGGGACGGATCGTCGTCGACAGAGTGCTGGACGCGGGCCACGACGTGGTCGCGTTCGACATCTCCGAACAAGCGGTCGCGGACGCGGCCGACGCCGGTGCGACGCCGGCCGACTCCATCGCGGACGTGGCCGAGCAACTCGGCGACGACAAGCGCATCTGGCTGATGGTCCCCGCGGGCGACCCCATCGACGCCGCGCTGGACGAACTCGACGGCCTGGTCGACGGCGACGACGTGATCGTCGACGGTGGCAACTCGAACTTCCACGACACGCTCCGGCGGGCCGAGCGCACCGACGCGGCCTACGTCGACTGTGGCACCTCCGGCGGCCCCGCCAGCGCCGAGGAAGGCTTCTCGCTGATGGTCGGCGGGCCACAGTGGGCCTACGACGACCTCGTACCTGTCTTCGACGCCGTCGCCACTGGCCCGGCGGGCCACGACCGCATGGGCGAGACCGGCAGCGGCCACTACGTGAAGATGGTCCACAACGGCGTCGAGTACGCGCTGATGCAGGCCTACGGCGAGGGGTTCGAACTGCTGGCCGAGGGGCGCTTCGATCTGGACCTCGAATCGGTCGCGCGCACGTGGAACAACGGCGCGGTCATCCGCTCGTGGCTGCTGGAACTCTGCGAGGAAGCGTTCCGCGAGGAGGGCAACGACCTCGGCGACGTGGCCGACCGCGTCGAGGGCGGGTCGACGGGCACGTGGACAGTGCAAGAGGCACTCGAACAGGAAGTACCGACGCCGCTGATCTACCAGGCGCTGGCCGAGCGCTTCGGGTCCAGAGCAGACGACGGCCGCTTCTCCCGACGGCTGGCCAATCGACTGCGGTACGGCTTCGGCCGGCACGACGTGCCGCGTCGTGAGGAATAAGCTAGCGTACGGCGAGTGGAGCGAGGCGCGCCCGTGGCGGGCCTCGAATGCGAACGGAGAGCGACCGCGAGCCGTGAGCGGAGCGAGCCGTTTCACCGGTCGCGAGTGTAACGAGCGACCGGCCTTTTTGGCCCACGTTTTTGCCCAAGTGGTTCGAGCGTGTCGTTACTCCGGTACGTCGTCGACGGCGAGTGGTTCAGTCGTCTCCCCGCCCGTGTAGACGAGCCTGATCCGGTCACCCGGTTGTGTGTCGACGGTGAACGAGTCCATCGCTTCGACCGACCCATCGGGATCGTCCCACTGGGCCCGCTGTTCGTCGATTTCGACGACCAGTCTGTCGGCATCGATCGTATCGCCACCCTCGTGGACGATCGTCGTCTCGCCCGCTTCGGTGTCGTGTTCGAAGGCGAACGATGCCTGCGGTGCGGTCGCAACGGATTCCGACCCCATTCCGAGCACGAACGAGCCGATAACGGCCGCGAGAACGACCAGGAGGAGTATCCCGACGAACAGCACCACGCCCCCGATGACGAGACCGACGACGATTTTCCCGCCCGTTCCGAGTTCGTTCCACGTTTCGCGAAGTCCCATATTCTCACGACCGGCGAGAGCGTATTTTACACTTTCCCACGAACGCGTGTCAGCCGCGTCCACGACGCTGCCGCCAGCCAAAACAACAGCATAATAAGCCAGTACTCCAAACCGTCGCGTATGGTATCACTAGTGGGTGTCGCCACCGGGGCCGTGCTCACCCTCATCGCCGTCGCGATCCACTACGCGTCAGGCACGGGCTGGGAGCCCAACGAGGACATCTCTCAGGACGTCATCGAGAAGCGGGCGGCGACGGTGCCGGAGACGGGATTCCCGGAGCCGTACAACCGCTCGATCGGCGGTGGCGGCGGCGCGGCAGCGATCCCGGCCGGTGAAGACGGTGCGGAACTCGAAGAGGGAGCCGAGGAGGAGGACGACGGCTTCGATCCCGACAGTATCGCCGACGACGAGGTCGAGTACTACGAAGTCGAGTTCGCCAAGGAAGGCGAGACCATCGAAGTCGCCAACAACGAGACGATCCTCGACGCTGGCGAAGACGAGGGCTGGGACCTGCCCTACGCCTGTCGACAGGGCCAGTGTGTCTCCTGTGCCGGCCAGATCCAGGACGGGGCGGCCGAGGAGTACATCCAGCACAGTCAGAACGAATCGCTGTTCGAGGACGACATGGACGACGGCTACTGTCTGACCTGCGTCGCCTACCCGACGGCGGAGTTCACCATCGAGACCGGCGAGCAGCCCTAGAGCCCGGCGACTCTTTTCGAGCGATTCGAAGCGACGCCCAGCGGTGCTGTTTCTCGCGAACGAGGGCGAAGTGACCGGGAACCCGCCACACGACTACCGTCGTCATCGAAAAGCAATGCACACCCGATCGCACGACAGCAGTGCGGCCGGTGTGTAAATCGTTTCAATCGTTGCGATAGCGTGGATAGCCCTGTCTCGGTGTGGCCGATATTGCCATCGGAGACAGATTTATGCACTGGTAACGAAACACACGAGACGTTATCAAATGCGTAACTTTAGTTGGAGATATACTATACAAACGTGGTGTAGGCCGTTATCACTGCCTGAAACTTCAGTTCGTTGTGGGGGTGATCCGACGCCGTGAGTGAGTCTCGAACGGAATCGTCGCCACCGGCCACGGAGGAGGAGACAGTCGTCGACGACCAGATGGTGAGCAACGCGCAGGGCGCGCTCGACGTGGTCCAGACCACGTCGGCCACCGTCGACGAGCAGATCGCGGACATCGCCGGACGGACCGACGCGCAGGCGGACGACGCCGAGTCGGTCGTCTCGGCAGTCTCGGATCTATCGGCGACCATCGAGGAGATCGCGGCGACGGCGACGGAAGTGAGCGAGCGGTCCGAACACGCGGCGTCGCAGGCCGCCGAGGGGCGGGCGTCGGCCCGGGAAGCGATGGACGTGATGGAGACGGTCCGGGAGACGGCCGACGCGGTGACGGCGGAAGTCGAGACCTTACAGTCACAGGTCGAGCAGATCTCGACGGCGCTGTCGGGGATCGACGACATCGCCGACCAGACGAACATGCTGGCGCTGAACGCCTCGATCGAGGCGGCACGCGCGGGCGACAGCGGGAACGGCTTCGCCGTCGTTGCCGACGAGGTCAAATCGCTGGCCGAGGCGGCCCAGCAGCAGGCCGACGAGATCGACACGGTGCTGTCGGAGGTGCGGACGGCGACCGACGAGACCGCGACGCGACTCGACGAGGCGGTCGCGGAGATCGACCGCGGCGCGACGCAGGTCGAGGAGACGATGGGGAACCTCGACGAGATCACGGCGGCCGTCGAGGAGACCGCCGACGGCATCGAGTCGGTGTCGACCGCCACCGACGAGCAGGCCGAGACGAGCGAGGCCGTCGCGAGACAGGTCGAGCGCGTCGCCGAGCGGGCCGACGCCATCGGCCGGGACGTGGCGTCGATCCGGGAGGCCCGGGCCGAGCAGACGGCCATGCTGGCCGAGATCGCCGACGCGCTCGATTCGGCGGGCGCGACGCGGTCGAACCGGTTGCGCGACAGCGAGATGTTGTCGACCGGCATCGGTGGTCTCGACGATCTCTGTGGCGGCGGGCTACTGGTCGGCGGGCGGGCGGTCCTCCAGCACGACGGGGCGGCCGCGGTCGACGGACTCGTCGCGTCGCTCTGTAGCGCGGCGCTCGAGGCCGGACTGGCCGTCTCGCTGACGCCGCCGCCGACGCTCGACCGGCAGCAGTTGGCCGACGCGCTGTCGGCCCGCGACGACTCGCTGCGTGACGCGCTCCAGTCGGACCGGCTGTTCGTCCTCGACGCCTTCGGCGGGTGGCGCGAGGAGCGAAACGTTTTCGACCTCGATCGCCAGTCGCTCTCGGCGGCCAACGAGCGGACCGACGACCGGCGCGACCGGCCGCTGCTCGTGATCGGTAACATCGCCGGCGAGATCGAGGTCATGGGCGAGAGTGCCGCCCGCGAGGCCAGATACGAGAACGACGACGGCGTGCTCGACGAGGCCGACACCGTGATCAACGTCGTCGACGAGAGCACGGTCGACGACCGGTTCGGGGCGTTCTATACGGGCGCCGCCGATCAGGTGCTCCGAACGTACCGCGACGGCACCCGACAGCACGTCGAACTGGTCGAGACGCCGGTGGGATCGGCCGGCGCCGTCCGGCAGGTCGAGCCCCGTGATCGACCGCCGTATCTCGAACTCATCGAGTGATGTTGCTCATCGATAGCGACGACCGGGTGTGCTACGCGACCGCGGCCGTCCAGGAAATGTTCGAGGACCGGGACAACGTTGTCGGTCGATCCCTGACCGCGATGATCGACGATCGCGACGTGGCGACGGTCCGGGCAGCGCTCGACGCCGTGCGTGACGAGTCCAGCGTCGAGAGTCGCTGCTGTTCCTGTCGTCTGCGCTCGGACCGAGTAATCGAGATCGAGTTCGTCTCGATGGCCGACCCGACCGCCTCGGGAACGGTGCTTGCCGTCGTCCGGGACGAGAGCGCGCCGGAAACGCGTGCCAGACTCGCGACGGCGCAGGACCGCTTCGGTCACCTGTTCGACCTCATCCAGGACGCGGTCGTCGAACTCGAAATCGTCGACGGCGAGCCGATCGCCCGGACGATCAACGCGGCGTTCGAAGACGTGTTCGGCTACGACGCCGACGACGTGCGCGATTCGTCGCTCAACGAGTACGTCGTCCCGGACGACCACGACGAGGAGGCCGTCGACTTCGATCAGCGGACCGCCGACGGCAAGGCCAACTACGCCGTCGTGACCCGCCAGACCGCCCGTGGCCGACGGGAGTTCCTGTATCGGGGCATCCCGTACGACCGGCCCGACGGCCGGCAGTTTGGCTTCGCGATCTACTCGGACATCAGCGACCAGAAGCGGGCCAGAGAGCATCTGCGAGTGCTCCACCGCGTGTTGCGCCACAACCTCCGCAACGAGATGACGGTCGTCCGGGGGATGGGCGAGCGCATCGAGGCGGCCACCGACGACCCGGCGACCGCGGAGGCCGCCGCGCGGATCGTCGACTGTGCCGACCGACTGACGACGGTCAGTCAGAAGGCCAGCACGGCGGCGGACGTGGTCGGCGATCCGGCCCCCGACACCGTCGTCGACGCCGCGACCCAGGCCCGCACCGTCGTCGCGGCCTATCGCGACCGGTGGCCCGACGCGGCCATCGAGACGGACCTTCCCGAGACCGTGCCCGTCACGGCCCAGCCGAAACTGTCGCGGGCGCTCTCGAACCTCGTCGAGAACGCGCTGGAACACAACGAGGGCGAGCGGATCGTGCGGGTGAGCGCGCGGACGGGGACCGACGAATCCTCGATCGTCGTCGCGGACAACGGCCCCGGCATCCCGCCCTCGGAACGGGCCGCCATCTTCGGGAACGAGGACATCACACAGCTGCAACACGGCTCCGGGCTGGGGCTGTGGCTCGTCAAGTGGGTCGTCGAGTCCGCGGGCGGGCGGATCGGGTACGAACACGTCGACGGGTGGACGCGGATCAGGCTGACGCTCCCGACCGCGACCGTGGCCCACCCCGCGTGATACGGACAGTTGTAGACGTTTCCCCGGTCGACCGCACGACAACGTGCGGTCGATCCGGTAAAGAACTACAACTGTCCGTATGAGACCCGGCGTCGTCACTCGGACGCCTGCAGCGAGATGTCGCCGTTCGTCGTCTCGATCGTCAGGTCGTCGCCGCCCTCGCCCAGCGTGCCGGTGACCCCGTCGTCGACCGTCGACAGCGAGAGCCCGTCGACGGTAACCGAACCGTTCGTCGTCTCGGCGCGCACGTCGGCGTCGAGGTCGGGGCCGATCGCCACGTCGACGGCACCGTTGGTCGAGTCGATCAGCGTGTCGCCCTCGATGGCCGGGACGGCCACGTCGACGGCACCGTTCGTCGAGGACACGTCGCCGAGACTCGAAAGGCCCGCGGCGTCGATCTGTCCGTTGGTCACGTCCAGCGAGACCGGGCCGGCGACGTTCTCGACCCGGAGGTCGCCGTTGGTCGTTTCGACGCGGTCGACGACCAGATCGCCGGGGCAGCGGACGGTCAGTTCGACGCGGGCCACACTGGGACTGAAGATCCCGACGAGGCCGCCGTCGTGGGTCGTCTCGATCGCGAGCCGTCCGTCGTCGCGAGATTCGGTGACGGTCGTCGCGTCGCGTTCGCCGTCCGAGCCGGTCTTCGCGATTTCGACGACCACTTCGTCGACATCGCTGGCTTCGACGGTGACTGGGCCGTCGATGTTGTCGATCGTCAGCGCCGCGTCGGGAACGTCAAGACGGCGCGTCTCGGTGGTCGTCGTCTGCTCGCTGTCGCCGGACGCGATACAGCCGCTCAGCGCGGCGAGTGCGGTCCCGGTACTGCCCAGCATCGCGCGTCGGGTCAGGTGATCTGCCATGGCCGGTCGTACACACTCCACTGATAAACTGCTGGCTCGGAGTTTCAGGCTCGGAAACTGTGGGGGTGGGCTGGCCCAGTCGACGCGTGACGGCGGTCCGATAAGCGGCCCATAGCGGGCGAGCGGCGGGACGACGGAGAGCGACCCCGACATCGAAGAGGACGACGTGATACGGCCGTATCCGGGCATCCAGGGCGGGGCGGACCTCGATCCCGACGTGTACGGCTGGCGCGAACCGGCCGCGCTCGTCCAGGTCGAACGGATCGAGTAGACCGACATCTGTCGCGGACAGTCACAGCCGCCTGACACCGACGAAGTAGGCGGGCGATCCGCCCCACCGGCGCTGGAAGGTCGTCCGGTACGCGAAGGTCACCTCCCAGCCGTCGCCGAACCGACGGCGCAGTTCTGCGGGCGTGATCCCGTAGCCGTCGCGGTCGTCCCGCGGCGCGTCGCCGAGGACGCAGTAGAGCCCACCGGGACGGAACACCGCGGCCAGTGCTTCGACGAGGCGGTCCCGTTCCCGGCCGCCCAGCACGTGGAACATCGCCGAGTCGACGACGGTGTTGAAGGTGAACCCGCGGTCTCGTAACCGCGGGAGGTCCAACGCGTCGAGCACGAGAAACCGGGCCGGGATGCGCCGCCAGCAGCCCTTCTCGCGGGCCTGCTGGATCGCCATCGCCGAGAGATCGATCCCGAGCACGTCGTGGCCGTGTCTGGCCAGAAACAGCGCGAGTTCCCCGGTCCCACAGCCAACGTCGAGGACGGGACCCCGGACCAGCCCTGCCTCCGCGAGGGCGACGAAATCGGGCTGGGGCCGACCGATGTCCCAGTTGGGGGCGCCGGTGTAGGCCGCATCGTACACGTCGACGAGCGGGTGCTGTGGGCACGGCAGTGCCATCGTCGTGGCAGTGGGCGGGCCGCGTGTTAGGCGTTCGTGTGGGTGTCATTTACAAGCGCGCCGACCCCAGATGCGGCATGGCACCAGTTCGCAGACTCGTCATCGACGTGTTGAAACCCCACGAGCCGTCCCTGACCGACTTCACCGCACAGATCGGCGATCTCGACAGCGTCGCCGGGGCCACCGGCACGCTGGTCGAACTGGACCAGGAGGTCCAGAACGTCAAGATCACCGTCGAGGGGGAGACGCTGGCGGTCGACGCCGTCGAGGACCGCGTCGCGGAACTCGGCGGCAGCGTCCACTCCGTCGACGAGGTGGCCTGTGGCGAGTACACCGTCGAGGCCAGGCGGACCTTGCAGGACTGACCGTGGCCTCGATCCTCGCCCGCCTGCGCCGTCTGCTCGGCAAGGAGGACGTGCGCTCGATCTCGCGGCGCTACTTCGTCTCGAACGGCTTCGACGGGACGCTGACCTGCATCGGCGTCGTCGTCGGGGCGGTCCTCTCGGGGATTCCCGACGGGGCGACCGTCATCCAGATCGGACTGGGCGCGGCCGTCGGCCTCGGCACCTCGGCGGTCTGGAGCGTCTGGGAGATCGAACGCGCCGAGACCAAGGCGGAGATCCTCCGCCTCGAACGGGCGATGCTCACCGATCTTGACGACACGCGTATCCAGCGCGAGCACAGCGGCGAGCGCGTGCTCCACGCGACGATGAGCGGCCTCGGGCCGATGATCGGGATTCTGATCCCGCTCTCGCCCTTCTTTTTCGAGGGAACGGTGCTGTCGATGACCGAGGCCGGCATCGCCGCCGTGGGACTCGGCGTCGGCGTGCTGGGCGCGTTCGGTGCCTACATGGGGTCGATCTCGGGCCAGCGGTGGTACGTCGCCGCCGCCCGGATGGCGCTGGCCGGACTGGTCGTGGCGGTCATCAACGTCTTCCTGCCGGGGTGACAGAGCGTGACTTTACCTCGAAACCCACGACCAGTGAGCGGCTTCAGGAGTCGTGTTGCACACGACCCACGACTGCAGCATCACGCCCACGGGCTGGCACCACCGAGGTGGCCGATGCCATCGCCCGCAGGCACGTCCGCCTCACAGTCCGCCGTCATCGCCTCTATCGCGTCGCCCGCCACCTCGTTCTCGCAGATGTGGCGCTGCTGTTCGAGGCCGATCTCGTCCCTGTTCTCGAACGCCAGTGCAGTGTCGGTGTACTCGTGGAGATAGTTCCCGTAGATGTCGTTCTCGTAGATCAAGTCCGCGTAGACGCCATCGAACCTGATCGGTATCGCGCAGTCACCGATCTCGTTCCATCGGACGACGTTGTGGTGGCCGTTGTGGCCGACCACCGTCGGGGCCGCATCGTCCGTGGTCAGTCCCCCACCGAGCGACGTACAGTACTCCACCGTACAGTGGTGCGTTCCGGGTTTCAGATCGACCAGCTCTCCGTGGACGTGGCCGGCACTGGCATCGATGTGGTGGATGTGGACGTTTCGAGAGCGGTCGAGCGGTCGATCACCTGACGGCGGATTGCCCACGTAGACGATCTCGGCATTGTGGCCGGTCTTCTCGCCCTTGCTGAACTTCACCCCGACCGGGCCTGCGAGTCTGAACTCACCGATTTCGACGTTTCGAGAGTAGTTGACCTTGATGAGATCCGCTCGACAGTTTCCGATCGCGTGGGGTTTGCAGACGATGTCCCGGACGAATCGCTCCTCGGGAACCGAACCATCCGAACTGTCACTGTCCTCGGTGGACCACGTCAGCGGCGCGTTAATCTTCACGAGCGTCTCTGCGTAAGCCGTGGGGTCGTCCGGGCGGTCGGGGTGGACGAGCCCGTCGATCGACAGTCCGGTGAGATGGACGTGGCTGTGGTTGAGGAAGAGCCCACGGTCGGAACGGAATACTGCTTCGGGCGGCCCTGTTATCCTGATCGGCGCCTCCGCGGTGCCGCCCCGTCTGGTGTGTGCAGGCCCACGGTGAACCCCAGGCAGTGCGTAGACGGTCTCTCCGGCCCGGACCCGATTGAGAGCCGTTTGAAGCCGCTGTATCGGCGCGTTCCTGGTTCCGGGATTATCGTCGTCTCCCCCGGGATGGACGAATATCGTCTCGGGATTCTCGCGCGGTGTTTCTGTTGGGGTGTGTTGCTCTGTCGACGTTCGCGTGGGCGTCGCGGTTGCCGTTACCGTCGATGCTGGCGTCCGTGTCGTTGTCTCAGACACAGTCTGTGAGTCGGTCTGGGAACCGCCGGGGCATCCAGCGAGACCCCCGATCCCAGCAGCGCCAAGCGCGAGAAACGCTCGTCTGTTCACGCACACGTTCTCACGACGGAGTGACATCAATGTTCGGCCAGCTGACGAGAGCGCGCTCGACTGGTCGATCGGTCCTCTCGGCCACGCCATTCGTCTCGAGTGACCCCCTCCCATCGGAGCCAGGTGCTCGGAGAACTACCGATGGGGCGCGTTCTCTCTCGACGATCGCTGTCTCACCACGGAGTCGGGAGTCACCGATCGGCCTCGAATCGACGAACGAGCAGGGCGACCAGCGCGAGCAGCGGCGTCCCGACCGCGAGGACCACGCCGAGGCCGTCGACGCCGGTGTCGAGGTCGTCGCAGCAGTCCTCGACCGGGCGGGCGTGCCAATCGTCGGGTGGATCGTGCTGGGACATGGTGAGCGGCCGCTGTGCGGTCGCGTCCGTCGCGGTCGGGACGGGTCAGTCGCTGCCCGGCGTCTCCGCGCGCGTCGTCAGTTCGTCGGGGACGAGTCGCAGGAACTCGAAGGCGACGACCCGCGTGGGGTCGTCGAAGATGTCCACGAGCGGGATGTCGACGTGGTCCAGTCCGTCCAGCGCGGCCGTCCCGATGGCGTCGGACTCGATGTCCTCTAAGTCGCCGCGAGCGACGACGCTGCGGTAGCGGCCCTCGTCGGAGTCGTAGGTGACGAACGTGGCCGCGCGGCCGTCGAGGTCGCCCTTCTCGCTGTCCGGGCCGACGGCGAGACGGAAGTAGAACACCGACTCGGTCGGGTCGTAGCCGTAGGACACTGGGACCGAGTGGGGCGGCGTGTCGCCATCGGTCGACAGCGAGATCACACCAGTGCCACCGTTGCCCAGGAGCGCGTCGCGTTCCTCGTCGGTCAGCGTCGCGGGCGTGTCGGGACTCATGGCGAACATGACGACTGGACGAATAATAAAGCCGACCCCGCGGGAAGGCGGCGCTACGAGCCAACTACTCACGACCGACTGGCCGATCGGTCACGTCGCCACGCGACCGCGCCGGTCAGAACGCCGACCGTCAGACAGACGGCGACGACGGTGGTGGTCCCGAGGCTGCCGACGACTGGCACGTCGACGTACGTCACCGCGGCGACAGCGGCGAGGGCGTAGCCGGTTCCGGCCGCTCCCTCGGCGAGCCAGCGCTGTCGTGGCGACAGTCGGCGAAACTGGAGCGTGACCCCCGCAGCCGTCAGTAGTGCTGCCATCGCACCGGCGAGGACACCGAGGATGCCCGCGACCGGGGCGACCTCGATGACGGTGATAACGACCGCGGCGACGAGCACGAACGCCGTCACGCCACAGCCCAGCCCCACGACGAGTGCGCGCCTGTCCATACCCGGACCGACACCACCGGCGCTGAAAAAGCCACGCGCCGACTGAGGACGTGCCGCCCTCCCGGGAGAACGACCGTCCGTTCCCGTCTGAAACCGATCCTATCAGTTGTTCAATCAAAACACTGATCCGGTAGCTGACAGAAGATGGCGTTATCGAAAGCCAATGAAGGGTGGGTTGCAGGCTGTTTGTAGTGTTACGTTCGCAGTGCTGCTCGTCTCGAGCCCTGTCGCAGCAGCGACGACTGTCCAATCGCCAACAGAAGCGGAGGCAACGGCAAGTGTCACGACCGGTGCTGATCTCGCTGCGTCGTTTGGTTCACAGTGTCGAGAGATCAACGGACACAAGTATTGTCTGACGGATGTCTGGGCCGAATCGGATCAGGTCCGTCCCGGTGAGACCGTGACGATCAAAGCCATCGTCGAGAACGAGGGGTCGAAAACGGGGACCATCAACACCTATCTCGGTGTCCGTCCCCCGGGTGAGGCGAAGAGCTACCCGGATGGGCAAAAGAAGTACGATATCGCGGTCGGTGAGCGCGTCACACTGGAATACCAGTACCGGGTGCCCGAGTCCAACCCGACCGGGGAGTACGAGGTTACTGTCGACGTTTGGACGGGCAACGACGCAGAGATGTTCCACTCCTCGGGATGGCAGCAGGTAGTCGAGGTCACCGAGCCGACGACCAGCGCACGGATCACCGACATCGACCCTGACACAGGGACCTACGAGGCCGGACAGGAGGTCGACACGCGAGTAACCGTCGAGAACACCGGAGACACCGACCACACGTTCCATGTCGGCTACAGCGTCCGGGATCCCAACGGTGACTGGTGGGATAACGATGGGACGACACACGAGTCGATCACTCTCGCGCCCGGAGAACGGGACACCGTCACTGTCGAGTGGGCTGTCGAAGAGAACGCGCCTGAAGGAGAGTACGGTGTTTGGACTGCGCTGTACACGGACGTAACGAGCGAGGGGCCCCAGAACCGCATCGACGATGCCAACGACCAGGGCGTCTTCGCGGTCTCGGAACCGAACCGTAACCCGACAGCGAGTCGAGACGCACCGAACAGGGACAGTACGATCGAGGCTGGAGAGTCGCTTCGTTTCTCGATCGACGCCGACGACCCGGACGGGAACCTCGATGGGGTCGAGTGGTACGTCGACGACGAATTCAGAGCGGCGACGGGCCTCAGTGGTGGGAGCGACGACGGGGACTGGTCCGCCACGTTCGACGACCCGGGCACCTACACCGTCGAGGCTGTCGCCTTCGACGGGAACAACGCGTACAGCGACGCGGTCAGCTGGACGGTGACCGTTGAACAGTCAAACCAGAACCCCACAGCAAGTCGGGACACACCGAACAGGGACACCACGGTAGAGTCCGGGGAATCGCTTCGTTTCGCGATCGACGCCGACGACCCGGACGGGAATCTCGATGGGGTCGAGTGGTACGTCGACGACGAGTTCAAAGAAGCAACGGGTCTCAGTGGGAGTGAAGATACCGGTGATTGGGAACCGGCGTTCGACGATCCGGGCACCTACACCGTCGAGGCCGTCGCCTTCGACGAGAACAACGCGTACAGCGACGCGGTCAGCTGGACGGTGACCGTCGAGGAGCCGACGGTGATCAGCGCCCGGATCACCGACTTCGAGACCGAACCCGGAGCGTACACCGCAGGGGATGTCGTGCAGTCGACAGTCGAGGTGGAAAACACTGGGAACACTGACCACACGTTCCATGTCGGCTACAGCGTCCGGGATCCCAACGGTGACTGGTGGGATAACGATGGGACGACACACGAGTCGATCACCCTCGCGCCCGGAGAACGGGACACCGTCACTGTCGAGTGGAATGTCGAAGAGAACGCACCTGAGGGAGAGTACGGTGTTTGGACTGCGCTGTACACGGACGTAACGAGCGAGGGACCCCAGAACCGCATCGATGATGCCAACGACCAGGGCGTCTTCGCGGTCTCGGAACCGAACCGTAACCCGACAGCGAGTCGAGACGCACCGAACGGAGACAGTACGATCGAGGCTGGAGAGTCGCTTCGTTTCTCGATCGAGGCCGACGACCCGGACGGGAACCTCGATGGGGTCGAGTGGTACGTCGACGACGAATTCAGAGCAGCAACGGGTCTCAGTGGTGGGAGCGACGACGGGGACTGGTCCGCCACGTTCGACGATCCGGGCACCTACACCGTCGAGGCCGTCGCCTTCGACGAGAACAACGCGTACAGCGATACTGTCAGCTGGACGGTGACCGTCGAGGAGCCGACGGATATCAGTGCCAAGATCACCGACTTCGAGACCGAACCCGGAGCGTACACCGCGGGTGAGACCGTGCAGTCGACAGTCGAGGTGGAAAACACCGGGAACACCGTCCACACGTTCTACGTCGGCTACAGCGTCCGCGATCCGAACGGATCGTGGCGGGATAACGGCGGCACGACACACGAGTCGATCACCCTCGCGCCCGGAGAACGGGACACCGTCACTGTCGCGTGGGACATCGAGGACGACGCGCCCGGCGGGGAGTATGATGTCTGGACGACCCTCTACAGGGGTCAGACGGGCGACGACCTCGAAAACCGGACCGATGAGGCCAACGACGCGAGCGTCTTCTCGGTCTCGGAACCGAACCGTAACCCGACAGCGAGTCGAAAGTCGCCGGACGGAGAGGTCTCGGCCGAGACTGGTGAATCAACTCGCTTCTCGATCGAGGCCGACGACCCGGACGGGAACCTCGATGGGGTCGAGTGGTACGTCGACGACGAGTTCAAAGAAGCAACGGGTCTCAGTGGTGGGAGCGACGGCGGCGGTTGGGCACCGACGTTCGACAATCCGGGCACCTACACCGTCGAGGCCGTCGCCTTCGACGAGAACAACGCGTACAGCGACGCGATCAGCTGGACAGTGACCGTCGAGGAGCCGACGGAGATCAGCGCCAAGATCACCGACCTCGAGACCGAACCTGGAGCGTACACCACAGGAGATGTCGTGCAGTCGACAGTCGAGGTGGAAAACACCGGGAACACCGTCCACACGTTCTACGTCGGCTACAGCGTCCGCGATCCGAACGGATCGTGGCGGGATAACGGCGGCACGACACACGAGTCGATCACCCTCGCGCCCGGAGAACGGGACACCGTCACTGTCGCGTGGGACATCGAGGACGACGCGCCCGGCGGGGAGTATGATGTCTGGACGACCCTCTACAGGGGTCAGACGGGCGACGACCTCGAAAACCGGACCGATGAGGCCAACGACGCGAGCGTCTTCTCGGTCTCGGAACCGAACCGTAACCCGACAGCGAGTCGCGAATCTCCGGACGGAGAGATCTCGATCGAGTCCGGGGAGTCGGTGGCGTTCACACTCGCCGCCGACGATCCGGACGGGAACCTCGACGGCATCGAGTGGTACGTCGACGAAACCCTCGAAACGACACAGTCGGTTAACGGGACCAACGCCACACCGGCGACGACGATCGCTTTCGACGACCCCGGGACGTATGTGGTCGAGGGGATCGTCTTCGACCGGGAACGGACATACAGTGAGGCGGTCGAATGGATTGTGACTGTCGAGGCCGGGAACGTCCCACCGAACGCGACTCTGGGAGAGCAACAGAGCGAACGTTCGGTTAGAACGGGCGAGGAGGCTGCGTTCAACGTTACTGCGGACGATGGGAACGGGAACGTAGCCGGTATCGAGTGGTACGTCGACGACGAACTCGTCGCGGAGACCCAGTCGATCAACGGGAGTGAGGCGACGGGGACGCGCTCGTTCACGTTCGACGAACCAGGAGAGCACACCGTCGAAGCGGTTGTTTTCGACAGTCAACGTGCGTATAGCTCGCCAGTCGTATGGGATGTCTCCGTCGAGCGGACGCACACGGACGCACAGATAAACGGAGTCATCACAGACCGAACGGACCTCAGGCGTGGCGACGAGATCTCGACGACCGTCGTCGTCGAGAACACCGGGAACGTGGCAGCCACGTTCGGGCTCAATACCTCGATTATCGGTCCCGCGGAGACGGCGTTCGCTCCCGGTTCCGCTCGTCGGAACCTCACGCTCGTACCCGACGAACGAGCGGAGGTTCGACTTGACTGGAACGTGCCGGAAACCGCACGAGAAGGCGACTACGACATCGTCGCGGCCGTACGGAATGGATCAGCCCGGACGACGGCGCAGTCCGCGCTTGCCGAGCGACGCCAGACGGACGCGTTTGCCGTCAGCGTCGAGAACCGGACCCGGGTGCGGATCAATGCGATAGAGGTCGGTTCGGAGACGTATGCACGCGGCGACACTGCCGAAGTGACAGCGACAATCGAGAACACGGGGACCGTCAGGTCACGGTTCCACGTCACGCACCACATCGTCGGGCCACAGGGCAGGCAGTTCGAGGACGATGGGACCGACCGCTCGATGGTGCTGGCACCCGGTGTGAACGAGACGGTCCGACTGGAGTGGCAGATCGGAAACCAGCGGCCCTCGGGACAGTACGGAACAGTCCTGCAGGTCTGGAACACGACATCGACCGATGGCTCCGCGAGAGCTCTCGCAACTGCGGCCCGGGACACGAGCTATCGAGTGCGGCCCGGTGAGTTAGGGATTCGTGTCACGGACGGTCAGGACCCGTTCGAGAACGTCTCGGTCGAGCTCTATGGACCCGAGCGCCGCCAGTCACGAACGTCCGAGTTCGGCTCCGTGACCGTTCCGGAGCTCGAATCGGGGCAGTACACGGTATTCGTCTCCGGCCCCAAACTCGCGAACGATGTCAGACGAGATATCACGTTCAACGCATCGAGCGGCCTGACGATCACCGCCGAGCGGGCCGACCCGGTCCCCATCAGTGGCGCGGTCGTCACGGAAGACGGACGGCCGGTCGAAGACGCGGAGATCGACGTAGTGGTGACGCGACTCGGATCGTTGAGCGACACGCTCACCGTCTCGACCGATACTGACGGCAGGTTCTCGTTTGCCGACGAGTTCGATCCTGGTAGCGGCTACGATGTCGAAGTGAAGATCGACGGGCGCGTCTTTCAGGTGCGGCGGGTGATCCCGGATCGCGGGGGATGGAACGGAACGATCCGAGTACCGAACCACGCCCTCGCCGGTCGGGAGGCCGAAGAAAACGCGGGGCAGTGGGCCAACGCATCGTCGGTCAAAGAAGCCTTCACCTACGGACAGCGAACCGTCGTCGCGACGACGAAGGCGGGTATCTTCACGGGTGTCACCGAAGACCGGTACGACTTCTTCGCGGGATCACCGGCACAGGATGTCGTCCCTTCAGACGTATGTGCGGAGACACGGCAAACGGCCTCGACGGAGTGTTTGGCCCGGACGAACGATATGCAGGAGCGGTCGTCGATATTCTCGTATGCCGCAGTCCAGGGGTTCATGACGGGTGCAACGAACCTCGTCGAAGGGATTGCGTCGGTCCCCGACGCGATCGTGATGATCCTCGATGCGGTGATCAACCTCCCTGATACGATCGCCAACATCGTGGAGACGGCGGCTTGGCTGTACGCCAACCCGGGTGCTCTCGAAGAGATGGTCGAGCAGTTGCCACAGTCCGTCATCGAGGCCCAGCAGCAGGACAATCCGTTCCCCGAGAACACGGACGACCAAGAGCTGCAGGAGAACTACGAGATGTTCGCCGATGCGTGGTACGCCGGTTACGTCACGTTCTTCGCGGCCGAGACGGCCGCGTCGGGCGGGGCCGGTCGGGCGGTCTCCGGCAGTCGCTACGCGACGCGGCTCGAATCGGGACTCGACTCGGCACGGACGTACGTCAAGAGCTCGACGGGCCGAGACAGGATCTCGACGTTAGCACGAACGAGGGATCGGGACGCACTCGACGATCCCGCCGAGGTGCAGGGGTACCACCGGCTCATCGACGAGACCCCCGACGGAGAGGCGTTCCGCTCTCGGTTGAGCGACGACGAGCTGGTGCTGTTCCTTCGGCTACAGCGTGAGCCGGGCGTCGATCAGGACGACCTGGCCCGCTTTATTGATGCGACCGGGGACAGGGGGGCCCTCTTCGTCAAGAATGCGTACGATCGCGATGACCCGGACATCGTTCGACAACTCCTCTTGGTCGACGAGCGAGCGGGTGCCAACGTCGATGTCGAAGAGTGGCGAGCCGACATCGTCGAGAAGTACGCGGCCTCGGCCAACGTCGATGCGGATGTCGCGGGCATCACGACCTCGAGCGGGACAGACCATCGGGTGTTCGCCGACTACGTCGCTGCCGTCCGGACCGCACAGCAACGGAGCGAGATACGGAGCGTCGACGATTACGTCGATACAGTCGCCAACCAAGACACGCTCAGTGATGACGGGCGTGCCCTCTACCGCGAATCACAGATCGTCAACCCGACCGGGGAAGCGTGGAGTGCCATCCACTACGCCCGGCGGCCCGGTGTCGAAGCGATCGAACAGGACTGGGCTGTCCCCGGTACCGACAGTGACCTGGATCTCAGGCTCGAACGCGCCGACGGTCGCACGGAGTACGTGGAGGTCAAGAACGTGAACTCGCGACGGAACCGGCAGGCCAACATGCGAGACGACATGTTCAGCGAGAGGCTGAGTAACTCGATGCGCAACAAGCTGGACGGTGCAGACCCGATCGACGGTGACGTCTCTGTGGAGTTCGTGATCAACGACCAGTCGACCGACGAGATCCGAGACGAGATCGAGGCGATCCTCGGAAACCACGACGGAGAGGTCCCGTTCGACGAGGTCAGAATCCGGGACGGGGCGCGGAGCGAGGCGGTCGTCCGCGGCGAGATCACTGCCGACGGCGAGGTCCGCTGGCTGTCGGACGGTAGTGTCGCCCCGACGCTCGCCGGGCCGGCAGTGACAGCGGTCGACGGTGAGAGCGCTCGCTCACCCGTGCGCCGACCCGATCCGGCCGGTCCGAGCGCCGTCGCCAGCCCCTGACAGGTAGCTCGTCAGGCGACCTCGCGGGCCATCTCGACGAACAGCTCTCGGGTGAAATCCGGATAGTACTCGTCCTGATCGCTCGTCACGGCGTAGTACACGACGGGGCCAGACCGCGAGATGACGAGCGTGTTGACCAGCCCCCGATCGTTCTCGAAGCTCAGTCGCGTCGCATTGATTCCGGTCACGACGCGGATCGTCTCTGTCTCGCCACCCCCACGACGGATCTGGGAGATCAAGGCGGCCTCCTCTTCCCGGGCAGACTGTTCGTCGTCGTAGCGAGTGACCGACGAGAGGATCGTCTGCGGGGCCGTACCTGTGGTATCGTGATTGAACGTCCGCTCGAAGAGTAACTGGATGTCCGCCGACTGCAGCTGTGTTGCAGTGTCTTCGGACGAGTCCTCCCGGTCGAGATACCGCTCTCCGGAGAGGGAATACTCGCGACCAACGTCGTCTGCATCGAGCAAGACTGCACGTGTCGATCGGCCGGTCGTTCCGGGCGTGTCCGTGGTGGCCCGACTGGTCGGGGTTGGTGTCGCTGTCGTTCTCTGGCCAGTCGTACTGGCCGTCTCAGTGGTGATCGTGTCGGTCCTGCCGGGGGGCTCAGTAGTCACCCGCTCGGCTGTTTCCGTCACCACCACCGTGTCGACCGTCGCTGTGAGTGTTTCGGTACCCCTCGTCGTCTCCGAAGGCCGGGTGTCACTGTTCGATGTGGCTTCGGTGGTCCGTGAGGTACTCTCGGGTTGTACCGCCGTTGCTCGCTGACTGTCCGTTGTAGGCGCGTCGGTAGTAGTCGGGGTGGACGACTGCTCGGTTCCATCGAAGATGCCGGAGCACCCGGCCAATACGACTAACAGAACGAGTAAGACGGGGGAGATACGCTCCGTCCTCGATCGAACACTCATGATACCCTGTTTGTGGTGATGTCCATCTGTCCTAAAATTGTTCTGTGTCTGGTAGCCTGAGAGGAGTGTCTCGCGGTGATACCGACGACACCTCCGATCCCGACGGCGGTCCCCCTCCGACTCCAACACCGGTGCCGATCTTCGAAATCGTCGCCCACGAACGGGCGAGGATCTTTCACGAACTCGTCGTCCGCGCCAGCGTCGAGCAATCGACCGTCTCGGAGAACGGGGAAGCCGCCACGAACGATCGGACCGGTCGCTGAGCGGACGGTCCCGTGGTGGCAGGGCGACACTGGTAGCCCGGAATGAGGGGATGCTTACCGGACATCCGCTTCCGCTGATCGGCCATCTCCCGGTCGGGGTCGCCGGAATCGTTCACTCGGAGACGAGCCGAATCTCCACCGCGTCGGACAGTTCTCCTTCGGCCCCGTCGGCGTTGACCGCCGCACCGAGCGTGTACTCGCCTGGCGTCGCGGGCTCCCACTCGCGTTTCGAGACGCGAAAGCGCTGGGGCCACTGCTCCGAGAACACCTTGCGTTCGCCCCGGTCGAAGTGGAGTTTGCCGCCCTCGTCGGGCGGGTCGTACTGCTCGACGTGGGAAGCCTCGGCCAGTCCGTCGACCGTCCAGTTCCAGAGGATCGGCGAGCGGGTCGACAGCGTCACCGAAAAGGGGAGTTCGTTCTTCATCCGCACCTCGAAGGGGACGGCAGTCCCGGTCGGATACTCCGTTCGGGGAGTGGCGATCGAGACCGAAATCCCCCAGCGACAGACCCGCTGTGGGACGAACCACCGGCTCAGCAGGCTCTCGTCGACCGACCGCGCGGACTGCCGGCGTGGCCTGTCGTCCTCGTCCTCGTCGTCCCGCGTGAACGGGTCCGGGTCGCCGGACCCGATTCCGAGGAGTCGCATCGTCTCGATAGAAGGCTGGACCGGACAAAAGCGTTCGCGTCGGTCCTAGGGGTGTTTAGTTAAGCGAATCGGGAGACTGACACACTGAAAGCCCTCGCGCAGTTGCGGTCCCGGGACCACCGCTGCGCTCCTCACTACGTTGCGGTGCTTGCGGGGTCCGGGTTCCCGCAACTGCACTCGCCCTTTCATCCGCCAGGGTTCAGACTGGTCAACAGCCGAATCCTGGCGGATGAAAGGGCGAGGCGCGCGTTGCGGCTGCGCCGCAACGACTGAGGAGGTCGGTGGAACCGACCTCCCGGTAGCCGTCTCTGTGGCGGCACTATTCGACCGCAGGGAGAATATTCGCCACAGAGACGGCTAGGTGCCGAGGGCTTTCGGTGTCTACACACCGACGATTACGGTCGCTTATCTGAACACCATCAGTCCTAGTCGGCCGTCTCGCCGTCCCGCAGGATCGCCGGCGGGTCGGGGTAGTCGTCCTCGTACAGCAGGCAGGCGATCTCGTGGGTGCCGCCGGTCGCCGTCAGCGGCGGGTCCCGCTGTTCACAGGGCGACTCGAAGGCCGCCGCGGCCGTCGAGCGCGCCCCCTCGATGTCGTCGTCGACGAGGTCGTCGATCACGGTGTTCAGCGTCGATTCGGCGTCGGGGTCGCTCAGCGGTGCCGGGAGCCCGAACTCCTCGCGCACCAGCGAGTCGAGTTCGGCGCGCGAAGCCTGATGCGGGTCGGTGTCCTCGTCGGCCGGGATCGCCGTCAGCGATTCCAGTTCGTCGCTGCCGGCGAGCCTGAGTTTCAGGTCCATCACCGACCGCCACTCGGGCTGGGGCATGTCGTACTCGTCGGGCTGGATGACCCGGGGACAGCGCGTGTGGAACCGACAGCCCGACGGTGGATTGATCGGCGACGGGACGTTGCCAGACAGCAGCGTCTGGTCGGCCTCCCACAGCGGGTCCGGTTCGGGGATGGCCGACAGCAGCGCCTCCGTGTAGGGGTGATGGGGTGGCTCGAACACCTCCTCGGTCGACCCGATCTCTGCGATCTCGCCCAGGTACATCACCGCGACGCGGTCGGAGATGTGTTCGACGACGCTGAGGTCGTGGGCGATGAAGACGTAGGATAGGCCAAATTCCTCCTGGAGGTCCTCCAGGAGATTGAGGATCTGGGCCTGCACGCTCACGTCCAGCGCCGAGACGGGTTCGTCGCAGATGATGACTTCCGGGTCGACCGCGAGTGCCCGCGCGATGCCGATGCGCTGGCGCTGGCCCCCGGAGAACTCGTGGGGGTAGCGGTTGGCGTGGCTTGCGTTGAGTCCGACCGTCTCCAGCAGGTCGTAGATGCGCTCCATCCGGGCCTCGCCCTCGGCGATGTCGTGGATGTCCAGCGGTTCGCCGATGATGTCCCCGACGGTCAGGCGAGGGTTCAGGCTGGAGAAGGGGTCCTGGAAGATGTACTGGAGGTCCTTGCGTAGCGAGCGCAGTTCGGAACTGGAGATGTCGGTCAGGTCGATCTCGCGCTCGCCGTCGTCGTAGTACACCGACCCGTCGGTCGGTTCGATCAGTTGCAGGAGCGAGCGCCCCAGCGTCGTCTTCCCGCAGCCACTCTCGCCGACGACGCCCAGCGTCTCGCCGGCCTTGAGTTCGAAGTCGACGCCGTCGACGGCCTTGACGAGCTGTGACTGGCCCAGCAGCCGATCCACGAACCCCTCGTCGGTCTCGTAGTACTTCGTGAGGTTCTCCGCGCGCAGGATGGGGCGGGACTCACTCACGCTGATCACCCAGCTGAGCGCGGGGGTCCTCGCCCTGCACTTCGACCGTGTAGTCCAGCCCGCCGGTCAGGTCACCCGTGTACTCCAGGCAGGCCGCGGCGTGGTCGCCGGGCGCACTGCCGGCCTCGTGGCCGGTCTCGGGGTCGACCAGCACCGGCTCCTTGCGCGTACAGGCCTCCTCGGCGTAGGGGCATCTGGGGTGGAAGCTACACCCTGTCGGCACGTCCACCAGGTCCGGCATCGTGTCCGGGATGGTCTGGAGTCGGTCGCGCGTGTCGCCGATCCGCGGGATCGAACTCATCAGTCCGACCGTGTAGGGGTGTTTGGGGTCGTAGTACAGTTCCTCGACTGGCGCTTTCTCGACTGGCTTGCCGGCGTACATCACCATCACGCGGTCACAGATCTGGGCGATCACGCCCAGGTCGTGGGTGATCAACTGGATCGACGTGTCGAACTCCTCGGCCAGGTCCTCGATCTGGTCTAGGATCTTCGCCTCGATGGTCACGTCCAGCGCGGTCGTGGGCTCGTCGGCGATCAGCAGGTCCGGGTCACAGGACAGCGCCATCGCGATGACGGCCCGCTGTTGCATCCCGCCCGAGAACTCGTGTGGGTAGTCGGAGTAGCGGGTCTCGGCCTCGGGGATGCCGACCTGATCGAGCAGTCGGATCGTCCGGTCGCGGGCGTCGTCCTCGTCGTAGCCCAGGTGGTGGCGGATCGCCTCGGAGATCTGCTCGCCGACGGTGTAGACGGGATTGAGTGCGGTCTGGGCGTCCTGGAAGATCATCGCGATTTCGTTGCCACGGATCGACCGAACCTCCTCCTCGCTCATCTCTAATATGTTCTCGCCCTTGAAGCGGATCTCGCCGCTCTCGATCTGTCCGGGTTCCTCGATCAGGCGCATCAACGACATCGCGGTGACGCTCTTGCCGGCCCCGCTCTCGCCGACGACGCCGAACTTCTCGCCCCGTTCGATCGTATAGGAGAGGTCGTCACACGCCGTGACGACGCCTTCCTCGGTGTAGAAGTTGACCGTCAGGTCTTCGACTTCCAGCAGGGCCATCAGTTCGCCCCTCCCTGTCCCACGTCGACGTTGCTCTGGGCGTCCAGCGCGTCGTTGACGCCGTCACCGATCATGTTCATCGCCATCACGAAGATGAAGATGGCACCGCCGGGGAAGACGGTCGCCCACCAGGGGATCGAGCCGCCCGGCCCCTGGATGATCGTCTCGCGGGTCGCGTCTAGCATCGTCCCCCACTCGGGCGTGCCCGGCGGGAAACCAAGGCCGAGGAAGCCAAGCGCCGCGACGCCGATGACGACGGTCCCGATCGACAGCGACGCCTGGACGATCAGGGGCGCGATGGCGTTGGGGACGACGTGTCTGAAGATCACGGAGCGGTCGCGCGCGCCGAGTGCCTGCGCGGCCGTGACGTACTCGTTTTCCTTGACCGAGAGTATCTCGCCGCGTATCAGCCGAGCGTAGCCGGCCCACCCGGGGAAGACGAACGCGGCGACCAGTGACCAGTAGCCACTGCCCAGCACCGCGATGATCACCAGCGCCAGCACCAGCGCCGGGAACGCGAACACGGTGTCGACGACCCGCATCATGACTTCGTCGACCCAGCCGCCGTAGTAGCCCGAGATGGCACCGTACACCAGCCCGAAACCGCCAGTCAGGAACACGACGACGAAGCCGATAGAGATGCTCGCACGCCCGCCGACCATGACCCGGGAGAGCATGTCACGGCCGGAGGCGTCGGTTCCCATGGGATGGTTCAGCGACGGCGGGTCGTACCGGCCAACCGACGGATCCTGCAGGTAGAGGATGTTCTGCGGGTCGTTGGGTGCGAGTGCGATCGGCTGGACGGTGATCCCGGCGATCTCGACCGGTCGAGCGAAGATCGTCAGGAAGACCATCGCTGTGACGACGATCAGCCCGAGCATCGCCGTCCGGTTGTGTCTGAACTGTCGCCAGGCCCGCGCCCAGCGTCCCTCTGTCGTCCCGGTCGTTTCGGCTGTCCAGTCCGACAGAGGTTCACGCTCCGTTACCCGCTCCGTGTCGAAACCGCTGATCTGTATCCGCCCTCGTTGTGTAGACATTGTTAGTCGTATCTGATCCGTGGATCGAGTACTGCGTAGACGATATCAGCCAGGAGGTTCGCGATGACGAGCGCGAACCCGGTGAACAGGGTGATCGCCAGGATGAGATTGATCTCTCGGGAGGTGATCGCGGTGACGAACTCCCGACCCAGCCCCGGCCAGCTAAAGACGACCTCGACGACGACCGACCCCGCGACGATGTTCGCGGTGAGGAACGCGGCGACGGTGGTCACCGAGATCAGCGAGTTGCGCAGGACGTGCTTGAGCACGACCGTTCGCTCGGGCAGTCCCTTGGCCCGCGCCGCGGTGACGTACTCCTTGTTGATCTCCTCGGCCATCGACGATCGCATGATCCGCATCATCGTCGAGGCCGACGCCGTCCCGATCGTGAGCCCCGGCATCACGAGGAACCACAGCGTATCGGGGTGCAACAGTGGTTCCCGCGGCGGGAGCACCGGCCAGATGTTGAACACCAGCGCGCCGAAGAGGATCAGCATGAGGCCGAGCCAGAAGTTCGGGATCGAAATGCCCGACAGCGCGACGATACGGCTAACGTGGTCGCCAAGTTCGCCCTTCCGAACGGCCGCGTAGATACCCGTCGGGATGGAGATGATGATAGCGAAGGCCCACCCGAACAGGCCCAGCGCGATCGTCTCGGGCAGTCGTGCGGCGATCACGTCGTTGACGCTGACGCCCGCGCGGGTGATGACCGGCCCGAGGTCACCTTGCAACACGTTGGTGATCCACCGGATGTACTGCTCCCAGACCGGTAGGTCGTACCCGTACCGTTCGCGAAGCTCTGCCTCCTGGGTCGGACCCACGTCCGGGTTGAACGACACCAACACGTCGATCGGATCACCAGGTGTGAGATGTACTAGCCCGAAGGTGACGACCGAGACACCGAACAGTATCGGGATCGTCAACAGCACCCGTTTGATGATGAAGCGTCTGAGACCCATGCGTTAGTAGTTGAAAGCGTGTGCCCGTTAGTTGTCCTGAGTCAGGTACGTGATCTGTTCGTCCTGCGGGGAGTACATGGCGTAGCCGATGATGTCCTGCGTGCTCGGGTACGTGTTGAACCCGTTGACGACGTTGCTGTCGACGACGCCGACGAGCGTGCTGTGGGTGCCATAGGAGTTGGCGTTCAGTTCCAGCACCCGGTTCCAGACCTCGTTGTACCGCTCCTGTCGCAGTTCCGGGTCCTGGGCCACGTCAGTGCCGTAGCGGGCGTCACGAAGGAGCTGATTCAGGTCCTCGTCGTCGATATTCTGGAAGTTACAACACTGCGCGAAGTTGTCCGGGTGGTGGACGGACTTGGCGTAGCCGTGGGGGTTGAAGCCACCGGAGAGCCCGATGAAGGCGAGTTTCCCGTCGTCGTAGTACTCCGAGCTCAGGAGCTGACCGATGAAATCGAGGAACTCGTAGGTTTCCAAACTGGCCTCGAAGTAGTCGGACTGGTTCAGCGAATCCTGAATGAGTTCGACGGTCCGCACGCGGTCCTGGTTGTCGGAGTTGGTCTCCAGTTGCACCTGAATCGGCGTCTCCCAGCCGTTCTCCTCGACGGCTTGCTCGACCAGTTCGGTCGCCCGCTCGCGGTCGTAGCTGTTGTACTCCTTGCCGTCCTCGGTGAGCTGTTCGTAGTCGTCGGTCCCGGCCCCGGACGCGACCGGCGGCAGCGGTGTCCAGGCGGGGTTTTCCCAGCCAGAGAAGATGTTCTCGGCGATGCTCTCTCGGGGGATGAGGTGGTTGATCGCGCGCCGGACACGCGAGTCAGTGAACGGTTCGACCGTCACGGGATACTGGAGGAACGTGTAGCCGGCCGCGTCAGTGGCGGCCGTCCGGTAGTCTTCCGAGGACTGGTAGTCGTTGAGCGTACTGGCAGTCAGCCCGTAGCTCATGTCGATCTCACCCTCCTGGAGCGCCGCGGAGCGCGAGGCGTCCTCCTGGACGAACGAGATGTCGACCTCGTCGACAGCCGGGCCGTTGGGGAAGTCCGAGGGCCCCTCGAACCAGTCTTTCATCTCCGTGTCGAACCAGTAGTCGTCGAACTTGGTGAAGACGACGTACTGGCCGTCCTCGAACTCCTCGAACTGGAAGGCACCGCTGCCAAGCGGCGTGTTGCCCTGCCGGGGGTCCATCTCCTGGGGTGGGAGCGTCGCGGTCTCCTCCGGGTAGACCGGGTGACCACCCAGTTCCCGAATTGCGGCGGCGTCTGGCTCCTGGACGTACAGATTGACAGTGTAGTCACCGTCGGCCTGAATGTCCAGCATCGAGTCGTACACCTGCCCGGACAGCGTGGAGTTCCTGATGCGCTCGTAGGACTGGACCACGTTCTGGGCGGTCAGTTCGTTCCCGTTGTGGAAGGTGACTCCCTCGTGCAACTCGAAGCGGTAGTGCATCCCGTAGGTGCCGTCGGAGACGGCGTTGCCGGCCTCGTTGACCGTCAGCACTCGCGCCTGATCGTCCGATTCGGGGTCGTTGTCCGGGTGTTCGACGACGATCTGGGCGTCGGTGTCGATGACCGTGGCCCCGTCTTCGGTCTCAGTGTAGGGGACCTCGGTCATGTAGTCCGCATACGAGGAGGCCGACGCTTCCTGTACGTCGACCTGTTCGATGGATTCGGCGAGCCACGGATAGATCTCACCGGTCGCCGAGGTCGTGATCATCGAATCGTAGATGAGGTTGTGGAGGATCGACGCCGTCGCCGAACTACTGTATGGGTAGTCGAACGTGTCCGGTCCGCTGCCGATCGCGGCGCGGAACGTCCCGCCTTCCTGGATATCTGCTGGGTCGACCGTCACGCGGTCCTGCACGGGGTCGACGCCGCCGTCGCCCCCATCACCACCCTGCCCGAGGCCGAGCTGGTCCATGCAGCCCGAAAGTGACAGGGTTGTGAGGCCAGCGGCGCCGCGAAGGAGGTTCCGTCGTGAAAAGCCGGGGAAGCCGGAGTCGTTATCTGAGTCTGACATTTTTGAATCACCAGTGGAAGCTTACACAGTCATATCATTGGTGATAAAAAAGGATTGTGGCGTGTGATCATATATCACGGAATATAGCGCTAATTAATGTGTATAGTGTGGGGAAGAATAGTATTGTACATGAGATGGTCCTGCGCTAGTAATACCTAACATCGTTAATACCATTTCCGACAGCCTCGCTCCGGGCGCAGACTGCGGGGATGGCAGCCGTGATTGGAATGTGATACGACCCTGCCGTCGGTGTGGCTGCCGATCGTGCCGCCAGCAGGAACGGCTCGAAACAGCATGGACTGGTATCTGTGTCTCCCCGTTCGGTCACGGCCAGTGACGACTCGCCGGCATTCCCAGCACCGTTCATATCGGTGTTCGCTGCTCTCTGTCTCGAACGCTGTTCGCGATGTGAATGCTATATTTAACGATGGTGTTTACTGGCAGCTATAATTGCCCTGTATCGGGCTGTTGAGTGAGCACTGTTATATGTGATATAATAGTACACGTGCTAGACAGGTAGGATCGTGTATACTTCTCTGGCCGGTCGGGCCCGTTCGACAGCCGTACCAGAAGGGTATTTCCGGCGTAGTCCCTAGGGGGGTGCATGCGACCGACCGACCGCGGTGTCTCACGGCGCGAGTTCGTCAAGGCGGCCGTCGCCATCGGCGGGACCGCCGCGCTGTCGGCCTGTCTCGGCCGGGAGTCGCCGGACCTGCCGACCGGCGAGCCCGCGTCGGTCCCCGACCGACAGCACGCCTGGAACGACGCCCTCCCGCGGGACGACCACGGCAACGTCCGAACACCCCGCCACCACGTCCTCGTCCTGTTGGACTACGCCGACGAGGGGACGCCGACTGACGCCGAACGCGAGACAGTCAGCAATGCGCTCGATGGCCTCGAACGGGCCTATCCGTGGAGCAACGAGGGGCTGCTCTTTACCGTCGGCTACTCGCCGGCGTACTTCGGCCGCTACGACGCCGACCTCGATGGCGTCGACCTCCCACAGCCCGAAGCGCTGGCCCCCTTCGAGGACCCGGCGCTAGACGAACCCGACGCCATCGTCCACCTCGCCAGCGACTACGGCAGCGTCGCACTGGCCGCAGAGGAAGCGCTACTTGGCGAGCGCTCGACGCTCAACGGCGTCGACGTGACCGGCTTCGACGGCGTCCTCGAACGCGCCGACAGGCGCACCGGCTTCATCGGGGCGGGCCTTCCCGCGAAGAATCAGGACGTGGAGGGCATCCCCGACGACGAACCGGTCGACGAGGACGCGCCGCTGTTCATGGGCTTCAAATCCGGCTTCGAGAAGAACCAGGCCGGCGAGGACAGCGTCACCATCGACGCGGGAGCCTTCGCCGGCGGCACCACCCAGCACCTCTCGAAGATCAAACTCCACCTCGATCAGTGGTACAACCAGGACAGTCGCTCCCAGCGCGTCGCCAAGATGTTCTGCCCCGCCCACGCCGAAGACGACCGCGTCGAAGGCGTCGGCGAGAATCTCGGTGACGGCAGCCAGCTGGGCGAGTGCCCGGCCCACGTCGAGGAAGACGCCCGAACGAGCGGGATGGTGGGCCACTCGCAAAAGACCGCCCGCGCACGCGACGAGGACGACGACCCGCTGCTCCTCCGCCGGGACTTCGACTCGACCGACGGCGGCGAGGCGGGCCTGCACTTCCTCTCGCTGCAGGGGTCGATCGCCGACTTCGTCGACACCCGCGAGGCGATGAACGGCACCGACGTGAGCGAGGACTCGACGGTCGGCACACGACTCAACAACGGTATCCTCCAGTACATGACCGTCACCCGGCGCGGGAACTACCTGCTCCCTCCACGGGCGCGTCGGGCGCTCCCGCGACCGAACCCGTAGTTTCGGTCCGTACAGGATAGACAGTGCCCGGCGAGAGTTACTCCCTCTCATACGGATTATCGTAGCGAGTTACCGGTGATCGTCTCCCCCGCGGCCACGATCGCCGGTAAGCATCTGCGATACACCGTCTCAATCGACTTCCAGAGTTGCCGTACGACGTACAGCAGGTCGGGTCAGTGACCAAGGGGTGCTGGTCGGTCGTTCGGCAACGTACACTGGAGCATACGTCGAGCCCCTCCGAGATAATCGGTCAGATTCCGATCCGCGACTCATTTGTGTTCGTGGACAAGTGTCGTTCTATTCACACGGTCCCGAACATCGGCCTTTCATCGTCTTTTCCTTCTATTTCCCCGAAGTTTCATAGCTCGCCCACACGAAAATGCCGAAGTAATGACTGGTGTGTACGCGGCGAAACTCCACGCCGAGACCGACCGCCTCCATCAGCGCGTGCGCGACCGGTACGCGCTCGCGTCGACCGACGATTCCGTCTGTGTCGGTCGCGGCGAGATGGATATCACCCGTGGTACGCCCCTCCTCCTCCCCGGACTGTACGCGATGCCCCACTGGAATCTACTCTTTCCCGAACGGGGGGAGGCGGTCCCGTTCACGGTGACGACGGCCGGCGTCGAGGTGGCGGGCCGCGAGGCGCTCATCACCCAGCGCGCGTTCACCTTCGAGCCGTCGACCCGGCGGTTCGACTCGCTGACCGTCTATGACGACGACCGCGACCGACTGTTCGATTTCCTCGGGCGCGGCGGCCACATCGTGAGCGAACTCCACCCGCGCGTCGAGTCCGGCGAACTCGTCATCGAGGGCGGCAAGCAATGGGCACGGGTCGCCGGTCGGTACCTCCCGCTCGCCGGGCCGCTGGCCGCCACCGTGGAGGTGCGGGACGGCTTCCTCGACGGCGGAGATCACTTTCGCGTCCGGGCGGAGGTAACGAACCCGCTCGTCGGTGAGATTCTCGGCTACAGCGGGACGTTCACCCAGGAGACCGAATCTCGGGAGACAGGATCGCTTCGCCCGTGCGCGACGCCGACGACACTCCCCCCATGAACTCCGACGCGAGTACAGTCGCCGGCGCGGTCGTCTGGGGTGGCGCGCTCGCGGCCGGCCTGCTCGGCCCGATCGAGCGTGCGGTCGCGCTCGCACCGCTCGTCGTCGTCCCGCTGGGACTCTCCACAGTCGGGGGGTTCGACGGGCGAAGCGAGCGGTTTCGTCGGGTGGCTGTTACCCTCCAGCCGATCGCCGCACTCGCGGTGCTCGCATCGGTCACCGTCCTCGACGGGGCGGCGGCAGCGCTCGCGGCGGCTTGTTGGCTTCCGGTGACACTCTCACTCGGGGTTGCGGGTGCGACCCGGACGCTCGACGCGCACGCTCGCGGCTTCGCGCCGCTCGCCGAGCGGGTCGTCGATGTCGGGCTCGCGTACCTGAACGTCGCAGCCGTCGCGCTCGTGATGTTCCATCTCGAACTGACGCTCTGGTTCGCGCCGATGATCATCCTGCTCACGTTCGTTCACTTCAACTTCGCGGGGTTCGCGCTGGCTGTCGTGACGGGGCTCTCCGGTCGGGTCGCGCCCGGCGGTTGGTACCGCCCGCTCGCGTTCATCGTGTTTGCCGGACCTGCACTCATCGCCGTTGGCATCTCGTTTTCACCGCTGGTGGAGGTGCTCGCGGTCGGGGTGTTCACCCTCGGAGTGACGCTGCTCGCTGGCTATCTACTCGTCCGGGTGGTGCCGACGCGGCCACGCCGGCAGGCGGCGATGCTCGCGGTGTCGGCGCTCGCGCTCCCGGGGTCGATGGTGCTGGCCCTCGGCTACGGGCTGGCCGCCTACACCGGATCCAGCCCTCTCGGACTGCCGATCGGGCAGATGGTCGCGGTTCACGGCTCGCTCAACGCCTTCGGCTTCGCCGTCTGTGGGCTCGTTGGCTGGCGACTCGATCGTCCCGCGGCGAACCCGACACGTTAGCTTATCTCGGGTATGCGCATCGAGAATCGCTGCATCCCGATCAGCGGCCTCGGAGAGCGGGCGGTCACCGAGCACTGACTGTCTCCGGTGGATGCCGGTGGGATCAATACGCACAGCGACGGATCGCCCGAGTAGCCTCGTCGGTCGTGACACGGCCCCCGTGGTGCTGTTTCGGACGTACGGTGTCGTCCCCCCGTTCGACGATCCGACCACATCGCTATAGGGGCCGTAGCCGCAAGCGTGGGTATGGACAGAACGCCCCCCACGCGCAGAGCCGTGCTCGGCGGGATCGCCGGGCTCGGAGCCACGTCGCTGGCCGGCTGTTCCGGCCTGTTCGAGCGCGAGTCGGTCGGCAATCCGCCGGTCGTCGAGGAGCGGCCCAACGCCGTCTACTACCCCAGCCACATCGAGGGCATGGAGATGATCGGCATGAAAGACGCCGGCGACCGCATGGTCGGCCTGATGTACTCCTACGCCCACCGCTTCTGGACGATGAACCCCGACGGGACCACCGAACGCGTCTCGCCCAGCGGCGACGTGCACCTGATGGTCGGTATCTGGGACGGCGACAGCGGGACGGTCCTGCCGATCCGTAGCGGCCTGTCGGTGACGGTCGAACAGGACGGGGAGGAAGTCGATTCGCGGACGCCGTGGACGATGCTCTCCCAGAACATGGGCTTTCACTACGGCGACAACGTCTCCCTGAACGGCGACGGTACCTACACCGTCACCGTCGAGACCGGTGGGCTCTCGATCGACCGGCGCGGCGCGTTCGCCGACCGCTTTGGCGACCCGGCCACCGCCGAGTTCGAGTGGGAGTACAGCGCCAGCACGCGCGACGGCATCATGTTCCGCCGACTGGACAACGCCGGCGAGGCGGGCGCGGTCGATCCGATGAGCGACATGATGATGCCCCTCTCGGTCGCGCCGGCAGAAGACGAGATGCCGGGCCGGGTGCTCGCGACCGGCGAGACCGGCGACGCCACCGTCGTCGCGACCGCGGCCGAGAGCGACGGCGGCGACTACCTCGCCGTCTCCCCGCGGACGCCGTACAACCGCTTCCTCCTCCCCCAGATGGCGTTCTCGGCGACGGTGACGAGGGGCGGCCAGTCGGTGTTCGACGGCCCGCTCACACCGGCGCTCGACCCCGACCGCGGGTACCACTACGGGGCCGAGGTCGACGGCGTCGTCGAGAGCGGCGACGACCTGACGATCACCGTCGACTCGATCCCACAGATCTCCCGCCACGAGGGGTACGAGACGGCCTTCCTCACGATGTCGGACCTCGAACTGACCGTCCAGTAGCCCGGTCGCGCTGCGAGTTTCTCGGCCTGAAACTGTGGCCCCCGTTATATGCAGTGTGGGGTGCTCGTAACGAGCATGGGAGCGATCGAGACCACGACCCTCCGCAAGGAGTTCGGTGACGTTCGGGCCGTCGACGACCTGGACCTCACCGTCGAACAGGGCGAAGTGTTCGGCTTCCTGGGCCACAACGGTGCCGGGAAGTCGACGACGATCAACATGCTACTGGGCTTTCTCAGCCCCACTGCAGGCGAGATCGAGGTGCTGGGTCACGACGTGACCGAGGAGTCCCGCGCCGTCCGCCAGCGCACCGGCCTGCTGCCCGAGGGGTACGAACCGTACCCGAACCTCACCGGCCGGGAACACGTCGAGTCGGCCATCGACGCCAAGGGGGCCGACGACGACCCGGACGAACTGCTCGAACGGGTCGGCCTCGCACCGGAGGCCGCCCGGCGCAAGGCCAAGGGCTACTCGACGGGGATGCAACAGCGCATGTCGCTGGCGGTCGCGCTGGTCGGCGAACCCGACCTGCTGATCTTCGACGAACCGTCGTCGGGGCTGGACCCCGAAGGCGTCGCGCTGCTCCGGGAGATCATCCAGACCGAGACCGAGCGCGGTGCGACCGTCTTCTTCTCCTCGCACATCCTCGACGAGGTCGAGAAGGTGTGTGACCGCGTGGGGATCCTCTCCCACGGCGAACTCGTCGCGGTCGACACCATCGACAACCTCCGGTCGGAACTGCAGGCCGGCGCGACCGTCTCCGCGACGCTGGAGACGGTGCCCGACGACCTCGGACTGGACGGCATCGACGCGGTGCGGTCGGTCACCGTCGAGGACCAGGTCGTCACCGCCGAGTGTACCGACCCGCGCGCGAAGATGCGGGTTCTCCGGGCGCTGGACGACCGCGCGACCGTCGCGGACATCGGCATCGAGGACGCCTCGCTGGAAGCGCTGTTCGACCAGTTCACCGGCGACGAGGTGACGGCACCGGACGAGACGGCCGCCGAGGCGACCGAGTCGCCACCGGAGCAGGCCGTCGCGCCCGACGGAGGTGACCGATGAGCGTCACCACCGTGCTGCGCGACGACGTGCGCAACACCCGCCGGTCGTTCGTCGTGCTGGGCGTGATCGCCGTCCTGACCGTGTTCGTCGGCCTGATCGTCGGCTCGGACGCCAGCGCCCACGACTACCCCTACCGGGCGCTGTTCGACGTGTCCTTCTTCTTCTTCCTCGCGCTGCCCCTGATCATCACGCCCCTGACCTACCTCGCCGTCGCCGGCGACCGCGACAGCGGCGCGATCAAGCACGCGCTGGGCTTGCCAAACACCCGCGCCGAGTACCTGACCGCCAAGTACATCTCGCGGAGCGCGGTGGCCGTCGCGGGCATACTAGTCGCGCTCGTCGTCGGTTTCGTCGTCGCCACCGTCGCCTACCCCAACGCCCCCGACCCCGTCCGCTTCCTGAAGTTCGGGGCCGTCTCGGCGCTCTTTGCCCTCTCGATGACGGGCATCTTCGTCGCCATCTCCTCGATGACGAAGGCCCGCTCGCGGGCGATGTTCGGCGTCATCACCGCGTACTTCGTGCTGGGGCCGTTCTGGCTCGGGTTCCTCCCGGTCGTCAACCTCGGGACGATCATCGACACCGTCACTTCGACGCTGGGCGTGACCCTGACCGATCAGACCATGGGGCTGATCCAGTCGCTCTCCCCGACAGTCGCGTACCTCCAGTCCACCGAGTTCGTCTACGCCGGCGTCCTCGACAACCACGAGATGATCGCCCGGAACTTCCAGGGCGACGAGTACTACACCAAGCTGTGGTTCAACTCGCTCGTGATGGGCGCGTGGGCGGCGGTGACGCTGGGGATCGGCTACGTCCGCTTCCGCGTCGCCGAACTCGGGTAACCTCGCTCGTCCGTCACGATCCGTGTCTTTTCACTGTCCCGTTGAGACGAAGTGGAGGCCGACGATGCCGACGACGATGAGCGCGACGAACCCCAGTCGGGCGGCCGTCGCCGGTTCGTCGAACAGGACGATCCCCAGCGTCGCCGTCCCGACCGCGCCGATCCCGGTCCAGACGGCGTAGGCCGTCCCGATGGGCAGGTCCTGGACGGCGCGGGCGAGCAACACCATACTCACGACGAGCGCGACGGCGGTCGCGAGCGTCGGCAGCGGTTTCGAGAGGCCGTCGGAGTAGCGCAGTCCGATGGCCCACGCGATCTCGAACAGTCCCGCGACGAACAGCAGTGGCCACGACATCGTCCCACGGCAGGGTCAGCACGCCGGTATGCGTTCCGGTCGTTCGCCGACGCTCACCCCGCCGGTTCCAGCAGGTCGTCGACCAGCCGCGTGAACCGATCCACGAGTCGCTCGGGCAGCGACGGCGCGATCTCGTCGAGGAGCTTGGCGGTCGCAGTCGGTCGGGTCACGGCCAGCCGCATCGACCCGTTGTCGGTCCGTTTTGCGACGAGTCCCTGCTCGACCAGCCGGTCGGTGTGGTAGGACAGCGTCGACCGGGCGATCCCGACTTCCTCGGCAACCGTCGCCGGTCGTGCCGGTCCCGCGTCCAGCAGGACGAGGAGCACGTCGCGGGCGGTCTCGCGCCGCAGTAGCGCCAGCGCCCGGCGCTCCCACGGGTCGAACGCCGGCGGGTAGTAGTGGGTCTTGCCGTACAACTCCTGGGCGACGACGGCGTCCCGGCGTTCGAGTTTCCGGAGGTGGTACTGGACCTGTCCCGGCGCGAGATCGAGCGCCCGCGTCAGGGCGCTGAAGTGTCTGCCGGGGTTGGCGTGGACGTGCTCTCTGAGTTGCGTGCGTGTGTCAGTCATCGGTCTCACTCCGGGCGGGCCGGACCGACCGGGCGTGGTACACCGCGGCGACGACCAGCGCGGCCAGTACCACGTCCAGCGCGTGTTCGAGCAGGTGGTGGGCCTGTAGGTCGATCGCACCGGCGACCGAGAGCGCGGCGACGGCCGACCGAGCGAACAGCGCGGCCAGCGCCAGCGCGACCAGCAGGTACGAACGGGACTGTCGCCGGACGAACGCGGCGACGCCAAGCCCCAGCAGGATCGCCGAACCGACCGTCCCGACGGTCACCAGCGCCAGCACGGGGACAGTCGTCGTGTACGGGTCGGCGTGCAGCGGAACCCACCACATCTACCCCGCCTAGGGAGTGACCCCACCTGAGGGCTTCGATCAGGCGACGACCGGTCGGGAGACGATCCACAGCGACAGCACGGTGTAGCCGACCATCAGCACCACCAGCGGCGCGTGGGCGCGAAGCGTCGACCGCTCTGCCCGCGAGACGACCCGATGGGCGGCGACGACCCCGACGAGGTGGCCGCCGACGATCAGCAGGACCTGCGAGGCCCAGAACGCCGGCACCGAGAGCCACGCCAGCGGCTCGACGGCCGCCAGCCCGACCGTCGCCGGGAGGCGACCGGCCGACGCCAGCACGTAGGGATAGTTGTGCGCGAGTTCGTAGGCGGCGGCGATAGGGACCACTGTCGGCGCGACCGACACCACCGGCCGCTCGACGCCGGCAACGCGGACGAAGTGCGCGACGAGCCAGAACGTCACCAGAAAGAGCGCGAGGCCGGCGAGGTACACCGCCACGCTGACCGTCGGCCCCACTCCGGTCGCCTCGCGGACGGCGGCCAGCACCGACTGGTAGGTCCCCGTCACGGCAAAACCGTCGAACGACACCGTGTAGACGGCCGCGACGACGACCGCTGCCGCCGCGGTGTCGGCGACCGGACGGGCGCTCTCGCGCCACGGCGGCCGGGCGAGCAGGCGCGTCCGCTCGCCGTCGCGTTCGAGCGCGAGCGGTGCGACGCGGCCGAGCAGGCGGTACAGCACCGCCAGCGGGTCGGCCCGATCGAGCCACTGGCCACCGAACGCGAGTGCCCCCGCGAGCATCACCGCGCCGTAGGCCCCGACGACCCGCGCCGTCCCGGCCGGCGAGCGCGGGAGGACGGTGAGGTTGTCGACGACGCCGACGAGGACGACGACGCCGACCAGCGCCGGCCACGACCCCAGCGCCGACGGGTACGACCACCGACCGATCGGCTCGCCTTCGAGTCGGCACAGCCCGCGATACAGCGTCCGCCACGGTGAGAGCGCCCGCCACGGACTGCCCGCGAGGATCGCCACCAGTCCGATCCCCTTCAGCCAGAGCGACCAGACGAACAGCGTCGCGAGGTTCGACAGCGGCGTCTGTGGGCCGAGCAAGCCGTCCGCGACTGCGGCCCCGACGACCAGCAAGAAGAGCAGGCTCGCGACCCGTCCCGCGCGGTCCAGGACCCTTGTCGGAATCGTGGCGAGCGTCGACGACCGGCGCGTCGGCTCCCCGACGACCGCCAGCGCGACTGCCGTCAGCGCGACGGTCGCGCCCGCGCCGGCGAGGACGACCCACAGCGGCAGCGGGGCGTCGAAACGCGACACACCGACGGGGTGGGCGCTCGCCCGCCCGACTGCGAGCGACAGGACGAGCACGAGGGCAGGGAGGGCGGGAGAGCGGAGGGTACGGTGTCGGCTCATCCTGTCACGTCCAGCCTGACGACCCGCCCGTCGCCGTAGCGGACGATCACCTCAGCGGCCCCGTCGTCGTCGATGTCGCCAGTCGCGACGGGGGCCCAGAGCAACACGTCCCGCTCGTAGCTCGCGCGCTGTTCGCCCGTCTCGGGGTCGAGGACAGCGACGGTGCCGTCGTTGGCGGCCGCGATCAGTTCGGGCTCGCCGTCCCCGGTCACGTCAGCGAGTCGCGGTGCGGGCGTGAGCTGTTCGGCGTCGCTGATTACCGTCCGCCAGCGGACCTCCCCGGTCCGGGGATCGAGCGCAGTGACGGTCCCGCCGGCGAGACCCAGATAGATCGTCTGCTCGTCCCCGTCGGCGGTCACCCGCTGTGCGATCCGCGTCTGGGTCTCGATGGGGACCGTCGACTGGATGGCCCCCGACTGGCTGTCGACGACGGTGACGCCCGACCCGTTCGCGACGATGATCTCGCTGGCCTGGTCTTCGTCGACGTTCGCCAGCGTTGCGGACTGGCCGCCGGTCGCCGCGCGCCACTCGACGGTCCCCTCGGCGTCGTAGGCGACGAGCGCGTGGTTCGCGGTCACGATCACCTCCGACCGGCCGTCAGCGTCGGCGTCGGTGACGATCGGCGAGGCCCAGACGGCGTCGTCGACGCTTTCCTGCCACTCCATCTCCCCGTCGCGGGCCACGACGACGGTCCCGCGGATGTCGACGGCGACGACCGCGCGCTCACCGTCCAGTTCGGTGATCACTGGTCGGCCGTAGCCGTAAGTCGGTAGCGGGACGCGCCACTCCTCGGACCCGTCGGTCAGATCCCTGACGATCAGCGCGCGCTCGGTCGTCGCGACCGCGGTTTCAAGTCCGTCGTCACCGCCGGCATCGCCGATCGCCGGCGCGGTGATCGCGTGGGTCGTACAGTTCTGGGCTGGCACCGTCCCGCGCCACTCGACGCCCCCGTCGTCGGGTTCGAGACCGAGGAGCGAACACGAGGTCGGTCCGATCGCTTCGGCTCCCACGACCGCCGAGACCGGTGCGAGGACGCTCCCGTTCGGGCCGACGGCCGCGGCGTGGTGGTTCACCCGGTTGTCCCGCGCGGTGTCGCTGATCCACCGCTCCTCGACGCTGACGCCCCCGCCGACGCCGACGACAGCGACGGCCGCCAGCGCGGCGACGAGTCCCAGCGCCACGGCGGCGGTTCGACGTTGCACACCGGTAGCTCACCCCCGACCGTGCCTAAGGATTACTCTTCCCCGTCGTCTGTCTGCGCGTGCAGGGGGAAAAGAAATTGTTATAGGTCGCCGCTTCCGAGCCTCGAAACATGCAACGACGAGCCGCGGCGATTTACTTCGTGTTCTTCCTCGTCGTCGGTGCGGGGGCGTATGCCTACATCGGCGTCGCCGAGCAGACACACCAGCCACAGTTCGAGTTCAACGACGCGACCGCGACGACGATCCAAAACGAGAGCGCCGCGACGATCGACGGCACCGAGTACCAGCTCTCTGCGATCACGACGAGCGGCGGTGGCGGCCACGGCGGTGGCGGTGCGACTGTCGCCGACCTCACGTGGACCAACGAGTCGGCCCTGGAGACGGGGACACTCTCGAACAACTCGACGACGACCTACCAGAACGACAGCTATCGGGTCCTCGTCGCCAACGAGTCGGGCGTCTCCGAGTTCGACCTCCAGGCCCAGCAGAACGTCACGGCCATCCTGCGCAACGACTCGGCCGTCGAGAACGAGCCGGCGACCCAGAACGGCACGCGCTACGTCGTCTACCGGGAGAACAGCACGCTCCGCCCGCTGGGCGAGTACCTCCCCGAACCCGAGACCATCACCTTCGCCGAGGGCGAGACGTTCCCCTACGAGGGCAACGACGCGACCATCGCCAACGTCACGACCAGCGAGGTCCGATTCGAATGGGCCGCCTCGACGGAGAACAGCGTCGAACTCCAGGAGGGACAGAACGTCACGCTCGCCAACGGGCAACAGTACTTCGCGCACTTCCACCACCACGAATCGGTCGAGGTCATCCCCGTCGAACAGTACGGCGAGTTCGCCCAGACCAACGACGAACGGTCCACGTTCAACGAGCGACTCAACGGCCTGTGGGCCATCGTCATCATCAGCGGTACCGCCGCCGTCCTCATGCTCGGCTCGGCGTACCTGCCCGTCCGGGGCTAATCGCTTTCTCCCCGCCCGCTCGCTTTCCCCGATCACCGACGCCGCACGATACCGACGAGCCAAACGCTCCCGCTTATTCGCATTGTCGTCACCGCTTACCCGGTCAACCGCACGGCTGCGTGCGACCGGTCCGAGACCACTCCGTCTCCGAGACTCGTCCGCAGAACACTCGACTCGTTACTCGCGTCCGCTCCAGCTCACGTAGGCCAGCCCGACGCCCAGCACGATCGTCAACAGGATTCCGATTATCTGTAGCGCGGACGCGACCATGTCGTTGTTCGTCGCCCAGGGCATCCCCGAGATGGTTCCAAGGCCGATCAGGACCAGCAACACACCGATGCCGATACCGAGTGGCTCCGTCAGACCGTCGAACTGCTCCGTGAGCGCGTTCATATCTCCCCTCTCGTCGGTGTCCGTGGTAAGTTTCGTGGTTCCGCGTCGAGGTGGCGCTCGTAGAAGCGGGCCGGGAGGGACTTGAACCGGAGGAAGACGGTCGGCCTCACTCCGTTCGGCCGCTGCGACTTCCAGGGTTCAAGCCCGCGTGGCCGCTTCGCTCCTCACGTCCGTTCGTCGCAGAAGCGGGCCGGGAGGGACTTGAACCCCCGACCGTCTGGTTAAAAGCCAGACGCTCTGCCAACTGAGCTACCGGCCCTCGGTAGACACTGGGAGCAGGTCCGAGTAAGGGCTTTCGATTACTCGTCGTCGAAGGGGAGTTCGATCTCGTAGCCGACGGCCTCGATGGCGGCGTCGAGGACGGTCTCGACGTTGTCCTCCTCGGTGACGCTCATGTAGTAGTCCGCCTCGACATCGGTGGACACGTCGGACTTGTTGGCGATGGTCAGGACCGGGGCGTCGAAGCGGTCCTCGATGGCGTCGCGAAGTTCGAGCTGGACTGCGAGCGGGTAGCCGCAGTTGCCGCTGGGGTCGAGAAAGACGAGGACGGCGTCGGCGAGGTGCTCGACGGCGCTGACGGCCTGGGACTCGATGTCGTTTCGGTCGTCCTCCGGGCGGTCGAGCAGCCCCGGGGTGTCCACGAGCTGGTAGCGGATGCGGTCGCGCTCGTAGTGGCCGACGCGGATCTGCGTGGTCGTGAAGGGGTAGCTCGCGGTCTCGTTGCGGGCGTTGGTGACGAGGTTGACGAAGGAAGACTTGCCGACGTTGGGGTAGCCGGCGACGACGATCGTCGGTTCGTCCGGGCGGATGTCGGGCAGGGTCTTCAACGCGTCGCGGGCCGCGGAGATACCCGCCAGATCGTCCTCGACTTCCTCGACCACGTCCGCGATGCGGGCGAAGGCCTGCTTGCGAAGCTTGCGAGCGGTGTCGGCGTCGCTGGTCATTCGCCCCTGGTACTCGCTCTGGATGTCCTTGGCCTTGCGGGAGGCCCACTGGACCTCCGAGAGGTGCTGGCGCAGGGCGTCGATACCGCCCTCGCCCTCGACGTTGCTGGTGATGATGGCGTCGGCAAGTTCGACGTAGAAGGGATCGAGCGTGTCGATGTCGGGCCACGCGGTGACGACGTTCTGGAGGTTGTCCGAGACGATGTTCGACGCCGTCTGGAGCATCGACTGCTGGCCCTCGATACCGGTCTTGGCTTTGCCCGCGCGGGCCGCCCGAGAGAAGGCCTTGTCGATGACTTCCTCGGCCGTCGGCGTCGTCGGAAGGTCCTCGAAAGGATGGCTCATTGGAGCGGTGTACACGGTCTGCGCGTAAAAGCACGTCCGTTCGGCGCTCGCGGCCCGATCACTGCAACTGCTGGCGGTCGGGCAGGTCTGCGACGCTGACGAGCGTGCCGTCGACGTGGATGCTCCCGTCCCCGGTGACAGTGACCTGATGATCCGGCACGTGGAAGGTCAGTTCCCAGTCCGTCCGGTCCATCGACGCTAGCGCCTGCAGGGCGTCGGTGTCGACGTGCTCGTGCAAGGAATACTCAAGCTCCTGGGGTGCCCTGTGCTCCGTTGTCGCCAGCGCGTCGACGATTTCGAGCGTGAGATCCCGACGGGCCGTCATGGGTTCTGCCTCCGCTCCTGCTCTTCGAGCCGCTGGCATCCCTCGCGCAGGGACGGCGGGAGTGTACTGGCGTTCTGTTGGATCGCTTCGATGACGGTCGCGGCTTCCTCGAACTGCGGCCCCCGTTTCGCACACAGCGGCTCGCGTTCCCACTCGATCAGTCCGGCGTCCTCCAGGAACGGCAGGTGTGAGTGTATCAGCTCACTGTACAGCGATTCGGGGTCCTGCAGTAGATACGGCGGGTTCGCAGCCTCCGGCAACGACAGTTCCCGCTCCGGTGGCGCTTCTAGCAGGGACACGACGAGCTGTCGGCGCGGTTCGGCCGTCAACGCGCGGAAGATCGTGTCCCAGCGCTCGATCATCCGCCGCTTGTCACTAGTGCTAGTCCCTGACATTGGTTCTGTATACCTGTTATCTGAACCACAAAAAGTGTTGCGTGGATACGAACGCCGACCCACATTCGTTTCGCCGTCGCTTTTCAGGATCGAGGTCCTACTACCGGTATGGCTCAGATCGACGCCAGCGAGGTCCTGCCCAACGAACGGATCCGACAGATGGCGGCCGACGGCGAGATCACACAGATGCACCGTGGCCACGAGTACGCCAGCGAGGGCGACACCTTCGAGATCGACGGCCAGCGCTTCGCGGTGACGGACGTGACCCACCGGACGCTGGGCGACATGACCGACGAGGACGCCCAGCGCGAGGGGTCCGAAGACATGGACGCCTACCGCCGACGGCTCGAACGGGTCCACGACCACTTCGAGTGGGACCCCGACAGCGACGTGGTGCGTCACCGATTCGAACCGGTCGGGGAGTAGGCCAAATCGAGAACTGTCCTACCGCCGCTCGGCCAGTTCGTCCCGCAGGTCGGCCACGTCCATGTCTTGCATCGCCAGCAGGACCAGCAGGTGATAGACGATGTCTGCGCTCTCGTGGGCGATCTCCTCGTGATCGTCGTCTTTCGCGGCCAGAATCAGTTCCGTCGTCTCCTCGCCGAGCTTCTCTAACACGGCGTTCTCGCCTTTCTCGTGGGTGAAGAGCGAGGCCGTGTAGGAGTCCTCGGGGAGGTCGGCCTTGCGCTGCTCGATCACGTGAAAGAGGTCGTCGAGAATCTCGTCGGCGTCTGCGTCGGTCATACCTCAGTGGGCGTGGGCGCGGGTCTTGAGGGCATCGCTCCCAGTCGAGCTACGCCTCGACAGTCTCGAAGAAGGCCAGATCGTGGATGCGCGGGTCGTCGGTCAGTTCGGGGTGGAAGGAGGTCGCGAGGACGGGGCCGTCACGCACCGCGACCGCGCGCCCGTCCCACTCGGCCAGCACTTCGACGCCGTCGCCGACCGCGTCGATGACGGGGGCGCGGATGAACACGGCCGGGAACGGCTCGTCGAGACCCGTCACGTCCAGCGGGGCCTCGAAGCTGTCCTTCTGGCGACCGAAGGCGTTGCGCTCGACGGTCACGTCGACCAGATCGAGCGCGTCGACGCGGTCGTCCTGGGGGTCGGTCGCAGCGACGATCAGGCCGGCACAGGTCGCCAGCACGGGCTTGCTAGCGTCGACGTGGGCGCGGATCTCCGTGTCGATCCCCTCGTCGCGGAGCAGTCGCGAGATGGTCGTCGACTCGCCGCCCGGCATCAGCAGCACGTCGCACTCGGGAACGGTGCCGGCGGTCCGTATCTCGTGGATCTCGCTGTCCTCGCCGTGGGCGCGCGCGGCCCGCTCGATGGCGTCGGCGTGTTCGGACACGTCGCCCTGGACGGCGATCACGCCCGCTGTCAGCGTCATACCCGAGCGTTGGCGATTGACGGCGTTAAAGCCCTCGTTCCTGCCGGACGGCAGCGCCGTCCGAGGAGTCCCCTCACGTGATCACCGTCAGCAGGAAGAACAGCGAGACGATCGAACTCACGGTGGTCGCGAAGACGTTCATCGACGCGAACGCGGAGTCACCGCCCAGTTCGGCGGCGTAGACGTACGTCGAGACCGCCGTCGGCGCGCCGAACATGACGATGCCGGCGTTGCGCGTCACCGTCTCCGTCCCCAGTCCAGAGAAGACCAGCCACGCGATCAGGGGCATCGCCAGCACCTTCAGGCCGACGACGATGCCGGTCCGATAGAGCGGGATCTCGTGACCTTGCGGATCGAGCGAGCCACCGACTGCCAGCAGCGCCACTGGGAGCGCGAGCGTCGAGAGCCAGTCCAGTCCGGTGCCGGCGGCCGTCGGAATCCCCTGCTGTAGCGTCGCAAAGGCGAGTCCCACGGCCAGCGTCAGCAGGATCGGGTTGGTCACGAGGTTCCGCAGTTCGCCCGTCAGATCCGCTTCGGTCTCGTTGAGTCGAACGAGGACGAGGATCGTCAGCGGGATCTGGAGCAGGGCACCCAGCCCCAGGATGACGCTGGCGGTCGCCGCCGCGGCCGACCCGAGCGTGGCCGCGACCACGGGCACGCCGAAGTAACCGAAGTTGCCGTGGTAGGACTGGACGACGGCGACGCTGCGCACGTCGGCGCTGCCTCCGCGATTCGCCAGCCACGACAGGGCCATCAGCGTCCCCAGCACGACGACGAGGCCGACGACCAGGTTGACTGAGATCAGTTCCCCCAGTCGCTTGTCGTAGGTCGAACTGAATACGAGTGCCGGCAGGAGGACGTAGAAAGCGACTTGCCCGAGGCGCTCGTTGCGGTGGTCGGTCAGCACGCCGATCCGACGCGCGACCAGTCCCGCGGCGACGAGCGCGAGCATGTAGGCGAACCGGCCCGCAAGGCCGAGGTTGACGCTGGCCGCGACCCGCTCCAGCAGTTCCATATCGCCACCCAGCCGACGGGCACGTTTGACTCTTTATCTTCGGGTGTTGTTCGTCGCTCTGTCGGGGCGAACGCAAGAGTCAGGGCGACGCCGCTGCCAGTCCCGGGCATGGATTACTCCGTCTACCTCGTCACGGGCGCGAGCCACTCGGCGGGTCGGACGACCCCCGAAATCGTCGCGGCGGCCATCGACGGGGGCGTCTCCGTCGTCCAGTTGCGCGACAAGGACACCAGCGTTCGGGAACGACTCGAAGTCGGCCGCGAGATTCGCGACCTGACCCGCGAGGCCGGTGTCGGGCTGATCGTCAACGACCGGATCGACCTCGCACAGGCCATCGACGCCGACGGCGTCCATCTGGGCGACGACGACCTCCCCGTCGACGTGGCTCGGGACCTGCTCGGCCCCGACGCCATCGTCGGACGCTCCGTCTCCTTCGTCGACGACGCCGTCGCCGCCGAGCAGGCGGGGGCGGACTATCTGGGCGTCGGCGCAGTCTACGCGACGGGCAGCAAGGACGACATCGACGACGACGAACACGGGATCGGCCCCGAGCGGATCGCTGCCATCGCCGACGCCGTCTCGATTCCGGTCGTCGGTATCGGTGGGATCACGGACGACAACGCCGGTCCGGTGATCGAGGCGGGTGCCGACGGCGTCGCCGTCATCACGGCGATCACGAAGGCCGACGACCCTGCGGCGGCGACCCGGGAACTGCGCGCGACCGTCGAGGAGGAACGCTCGTAGTCGGCTTTCTTTATCATCGACGGTGTGATACCGACGGTATTATACGCACTGACTGGATAGTCAGTCAACTATGTCCACCGACGAGCAAACCCCGTTCGACCGCTACCGCCAACGGATCGAGCGGCCGCTGTGGCGACTGTTCGACGAGTACGGGACTTCGCGAACCCGCTGGCTGGTGATCGGCCTGTTCGCGAACCTCTTCGCACAGGCCGCCTCGCTGTTCCCCCCGGTCGTGCTGGGGACGGCTATCGACGCGCTGTTCGCGGGCACGAGCGACTACGAACTCCTGTTCGTTCCCCAGTCGCTCGTTCCGCCCGGCGAGGTCGGTCAGTTCTGGTTCTCCGCGACGTTGATCGCCGGCTCGTTCCTCGCGACGGCGCTGTTCACGTGGATCTACGGTGTCTCTGCGAACTTCTTCGCCCACGGCGTGATGCACTCGGTTCGCTCCGATAGCTTCGAGAAGATGCTCAGACTCGACGCCGCGTTCTTCGACGACAAGCAGACCGGCGAGGTGATGTCGATCCTGAGCAACGACTCCGGCAATCTGGAGCTGTTCCTCGACAACGCGCTGATGAACGGTGTCCGACTGATCGTGATGGTGATCGGCATCGCGGCGATCCTCTTCTACCTGAACTGGCAACTGGCGTTCGTCACGCTCGTCGCGATCCCCGTGATCGTCGGCTTCACGATCTGGTTCATGCGCGTGATCGAGCCCCGGTACGAGGCCCGTCAGTCCGCGATGGCCGACTTCAACACCCGAATCGAGAACGGGATCACCGGCGTCATCCTCGCGAAGGCGACCGGCAGCGAGGAGTACGAGACCGAGCGGGTCCGTGACGCCTCCCACGGCGTCTTCGAGACGACGATGGACGTGCTCAAGCTCTCCTACTTCTACCGACCGGGGATGGAACTGCTTGCTGGCCTCTCGTTCGCCGCGACGTTCGTCGTCGGCGGCTACTGGATCCTCTTCGGCGCGCCCGGCCCGCTCTACGGCGAACTGCGACTCGGGACCTTCGTCACCTTTGTGTTCATGACCCAGCGGTTCGTCGCGCCCCTGGCCGAGGTGTCGAACATCGTCGATCAGGTCCAGAACGCCAAGGTGTCGGCCTCGCGCGTGTTCGGCCTCGCGGACATCCCCGTGCGGATCACGGACGCCGAGGACGCGAAGCGCCTCGACGACCCCGAGGGCCACGTCACCTACGAGGACGTGTGCTTCGAGTACCCCGACCTGCTGACCGGCGACCACGGGCCGGCCGTCGAGGAAGACGAGACCGAGACCGACGGCGGGTTCGCGGCACTCGACGAACCCGAGGCGGACGACGACTACGTCATCCGGAACGTCTCCTTCGAGGCCGAACCAGGCGAAACCGTCGCGTTCGTCGGCTCGACCGGCGCTGGCAAGTCGACGCTCTGCCGACTCCTCCTCCGCCTCTACGACGTGAACGAGGGCCGCGTCGAGGTCGACGGCGTCGACATCACGGAGCTCGAACTCGCCAGCCTCCGCCAGCACGTCGGCTACGTCAGTCAGGACGCGTTCCTCTTCGACGGGACCATCGGCGAAAACATCCGCTACGGCCGTTTCGAGGAGTCCGAGGAGGCGGTCCGCGAGGCCGCCACGGCCGCGGAGGCCCACGAGTTCATCCAGCGACTCCCCGACGGCTACGACACCCGCGTCGGCGAACGCGGCGTCAAGCTCTCCGGCGGCCAGCGCCAGCGCATCGCCATCGCCCGCGTCGTCCTGCAGGACCCCGAGATCCTCATCCTCGACGAGGCCACCAGCGACGTGGACACCGACACCGAACAGCGCATTCAGGAGTCGCTCGACGCGCTCACCGAGGACCGCACCACCTTCGTCGTCGCCCACCGCCTCTCGACGGTGATCGGAGCCGACACCATCCTCGTCCTCGAAGACGGCGAGGTCGTCGAGCGCGGCAGCCACGACGAACTCCGCCAGCGGAACGGCCGCTATGCAGAGCTGTGGGGCGCTCAGACGGGCTCGGAGTAGCTCCGTTCTGACCTCTGTCCGTACTTCGAGTCTTACCCTCGTCTCGCGAGCGGCCGCACAGTGTTCACGCCGCGGCCGGCGAGGTAGAGGATCGGGCCGTAGAGGACGATTGCGAGCAAGACAGTTCCCGGATCGTCCGGCCAGACGGCAGTCACCGCACCCATCGCGAGCAGGACGCCGGCCACGACGAAACCGATCGCCGTGGCTGCTTTCCCACCGACCTCGACCCGCCCGCGATCACGGGCAATGGCACGCCCGAGTTCGTACACGGGGATCGCGGTCCAGCAGGCAAGTCCCAGCACGAACGAGAACGGTGCAATCGCCCGATCGTACAGTGCCGGCGGGAGTCCCGCGACGCTTGCGATCGGCACGCCGACGATCGAGAGGACTGTCAGCCCGGCCACCGACCACTGCACGCCAGTCCGCCGGGTGCGAACGAGGACGTACTGCAGGGGAACGAGGAACCCCGCCGAGAGCCAGAAGACGGATTCGTGCGAGTCCGTGAGTGGATACGTGTCGAAGAGAGGTGTCCCAGTCATGACCAGAGCTGCGACGACGAGCGTCGTGACGAACCCTGGCACCGAGCAAACGAGGATCAGCCGTCGGGCGTTCCACTCACCGTGGCGTCGCTCGGTGATAGCAGTCGCTCCCACTACCGACAGGACGAGCCCCGACTGGAGGACGACCAGCCACCACCTGTTGATCCCTGTGGCGTAGCTCCAGACCCCAACTACGACGCAGAGGAGTCCGAGAACGGTGACGCCCCTGAAGAGTCGGTGGCGGACCATGTTTCAATCGGATGCCTACCGGCAGAAACAAATAGCTGTCGACGGCAGTCAACAGTCCGTACGCTCCTCGGCGTGGGTACGTACGGCGAATCTGCGAGAGAAGCGTTACTGAATGTGGCCTTCGTCGCGCAGCTGGTCCGCGTCCTGACTGGTGTAGCGCCACTCGATGTTGGCCTTCTCGTCCTGCCAGTCCCACGGTTCCACCAGCACCACGTCGTCCGTCTCGATCCACGTTCGGAACTTCATTCGGCCGGGGATCCGACCCATGCGCTCCTTGCCGTCTTCGCACTGCACGCGTACGTGATTGCCGCCGTTGTGCTCTGTCACCACGGCGAACAGCTCGTCGTCGTTGGGCATTCGAAGGTTTCGACGCCCGGAATTCTCGCTCACAACATAAAGAGGAGCCCGACACTGATAACTATTCGGCGAGACGAGGTAGCGATTCACACGGTCCGGCGAGAGCGAGCGAGACGGGACGAGCCAGACTCGTTTGGCACGGCCTTTCTATACCGTTGGGCCATACACGTGGTAATGAGTTCTGGCTGGACCGAACACGACATGCCGTCGCTCGACGGGACGACCGTCGTCGTCACCGGCGCGAACAGTGGGATCGGCTACGAAAGCACGCGGGCGTTCGCGGCGAAGGGTGCGACGGTGGTGATGGCCTGTCGCTCGACCGAGCGGGGCGAGCGAGCGGCCGCAGAGATCAGCGCGCAGGTCCCGGATGCCGACCTCGACGTGCGGGAGTGTGACCTCGCAGATCTCTCGTCGGTCGCGTCGTTCGCCGACGCGTTTACGTCCGACTACGACGACCTCGACGTCCTCTGTAACAACGCCGGCGTGATGGCACTCCCTCGCGGCGAGACCGCCGACGGCTTCGAACAGCAGTTCGGCATCAACCATCTGGGCCACTTCGCGCTGACGGGCCACCTGCTCGAAACACTGGCCGCGACCGACGGCGCGCGGGTCGTCACCCAGTCCAGCGGGGCCCACGAACAGGGCGAGATCGACTTCGACGACCTCCAGTCCGAGCGCTCCTACGGGAAGTGGGCGGCCTACTCCCAGAGCAAACTGGCGAACGTCCTCTTCGGCTACGAACTCGACCGGCGGGCCGAGGAGGCCGACCTCGACCTGACGAGCGTGGTCTGTCACCCCGGCTACGCCGACACGGACCTCCAGCGCCGGGCCGGCGAGGCCGGCGGCGGTGCCATCGGTGCGGCCGTGATGGAAGTCGCCAACGCCGTCCTCGCCCAGTCCCAGGAGAAGGGAACGCTCCCGATGCTGTACGCGGCGACCCACGGCGGCCTCTCCGGGGGCGAGTACGTCGGCCCCGGCGGCCTCATGAATATGCGGGGCGCGCCGACGGTCCAGGACTCCAGTGACCGCTCGTACAACCGCGCGACCGCCAGCCGGCTCTGGGAGGTCTCGGAAGAACTGACCGGCGTCGAATACGCGTTCGAAGTGCCGGTGACTGCGGACTGACCCTCGAAGGAAAGGACGCCGTCGAACGACTGACCGGACTGCAGTGGCGCGCGCTGTCGCTCGCGACGGCGAGCGACCACACTGTGCGAGGGATGACTGAGTGGTGGAGCGAACGAAGGAATCGGCTGGGGAGGCGTGTGGCTGCGGTGCTGTGCGGTCCTGGCGGAGTGAACGGGCGAGGCACGTCTCGCGGTCTCTGTGGCGGCACTATCCGTCACAGATGGCGGCGAGCGAGCCGAGGGCGTTCAGTTGTCAGTCGCTGTAGTGACTCCGGAACGGGCCGAGGGCGTTCCGTCGCTTTCCGGATCGAACGCGTCTTTGCTCTCAGAACTCGCCGGCGACGATGTCGGCGACGCGCTGGCGGTCGAACAGTTCGTCCTCGACGCCGTACACCTGCCGGGCCGCCCGTTCGGTGACGACGAGGTTCGTGATCGGCCCCTGATACAGCGGGCCGCCGCGGTGGACGTTGCCGTTCTCGACGGCCGAGAGTTGGCTGGCCACGTCGTGGCTCTCCATGTAGCTGACGACGGTGTCCTGGAACTGCTGGGCGGTCTTGCCCTCCTGGCCCCGGAACATGAGGTACTGGGGGTCGATCTCCAGCAGCGTCTCGAAGTCGATGCGCCCCCGAGTTTCGTGGAAGTCCTGTACGTCGGTCTCGGCCAGCGCGTCCCGTACCCCGAGGTCGCGCCACTGCTTGAAGCTCGTCCCCTGGCTGATCAGGTACGGGGAGAACTCCGCGGGTTCGTCGCCGCCGGCCCACATGATCGCGACCGCCGGGCGTTCGCCATCGGCAGGAACGACCGACTGGAGGTTCGACTGGAAGTCGTCGTGGAGCGCGGCGAAGGCCTCGTAGCGCTCGGTCTGCTGGAAGACCTGTGCGAGCTTCTCGAAGGCCTCGTACAGCGTGTAGTACTGGTAGTCCTCGTGCCAGGTGTACCCCCCGGAGAAGATGCTGTTGCCGAAGAAGGGGGCGACCTGCTCGCTGATCTCGTCCACGTCGCTCTGCTCGAAGCCGCTGAAGCGGTTCATGAGGAAGTTGGGGTCGATGACGTGCACGTCGCCGTCGAGTGCGTAGAACCGCTCCTTGCCGACGCCGTCCTGGTACAGCGACACCATGTCGCTCGTGTCGACGCTGACGCCGGGAATCTCGTCGTAGTACTGGGTGTGGTAGCGGCCGGTGAGCCAGACCCCCTTCGGCGGCTCCTGTCCCAGTGCGATCCCCATGTCGGCCCAGCTACCGTTGTTGGCGACCCAGGTCTCGGGGACGCTGTCGAACTCGACGGTGCCGACCGGCTCCATCGTCACCGAGTAGGGGCCGTCGGTGTCGGTCTCCGTGGCCCCGTCGTTCGCCGATTCCGTCGTCTCGGTCGCCGTGTCGGTGCCCGCATCCGTCGCAGCGTCCGTGTTCGTCGCAGTCGATTCGCTCCCGCCCGAGGCGTCGCTCGTCGACTCGGTGCAGCCAGCCAGCGCCAGTGCGCCGAGTGTCGCGCCTGTCTTGAGGACGGTCCGCCGTGTGCGGCTCGAATCGTTGGTCATCAATTTTTAGGCTGGCCTAAAATAACTAAAGCATTGCGAATCTACCCCATCGGCCGGGGCGACAGCGCGGTTGTCGTCACTCCGAGAGCGCCCGTTTCGGGAGGATCTGGAGTTCCGGCTCGTACTCGACGCGGGCCTCGACGCCGAACACGTCCGCGAGCAGTTGCTCGGTGACGACCTGCTCGGGCGGCCCCCAGTCGTACAGTTCGCCCTCGCGCATCGCGACGAGGTTGTCGGCGAAGCGGGCAGCCTGCGCGATGTCGTGGAGCACGACCGCGACGGTCACGTCCTCGTGTTCGTTGAGCTGTCGCACGGTTTCGAGCACCCGGAACTGGTGGTGCAGGTCGAGGAACGTCGTCGGCTCGTCCAGCAGGAGCACGTCGGTGTCTTGGGCCAGTACCATCGCGATCCACGCTAGCTGTTTCTGCCCACCGGATAGCTGGCCCAGTTCCGTGTCCCGCAGGTGGCCGACGCCGGCCATCTCGATGGCGTCGTCGACGGCCGCGTGGTCCTCGTCGCTGACGCTCTCGAAGAAGCCCCGGTGGGGATAGCGACCGTGGTAGGCCAGATCCTCGACGGTGATCGACCCCGGCGACTCGTTTTCCTGTGAGAGGACGCCCATCTCGCGTGCGAGTTCGTCTTGATCGAGCGACTGCACGTCCCGGCCGTGCAGCGTCACGGTCCCGGCCTCGGGTTCGAGGTGGTTCGACAGCGACTTCAGCAGCGTCGACTTCCCGCTGCCGTTAGGCCCGACCAGCGCTGTGACCTCGCCCTCGGGGATGTCGAGACGAGCGCACTCGACGACGGCCTCCTCGCTCGTCGGGTAGCGCAGGTCCAGTTGTTCGGCAACGATAGCGCTCTCGATCTTCCGCCCCTCGTCGTCGGTCAGCCACTCGCGAACCGGTCCAGCCTCGTCGTCGGTCTCGTGCTGCTCGTCGGCTTCGGCCATCTCAGATCTCCCCCATCTGCTGCTGGCGGCGCATCAGGTAGAGGAAGTACGGCCCGCCGATCAGCCCCGTCACGACGCCGACGGGCACCTGCACCGGGCCGAACCACGGGAGCGCGCCCATCCCCAGCCGCGCGCCCACGTCCGCGACGACCATCAGCGCCGGGCCGGCGAAGATAGAGCCGATCATCAGCCGGCGGTAGTCTCCGCCGACGACGTTGCGAACGACGTGTGGGACGATCAGGCCGACGAAGCCGACGATGCCGGCGATGGCGATGGCTGTACTCGCCGCGAGGATCGCCACCCCGGAGAGGAGAAAGCGGACGCGCTCGACACGCATCCCGAGCGACTGGGCGGTGCGCTCGCCCAGCAGGAGCACGTTCAGTTGCCGAGCGCCCAGCAGTGCAAAGAGGAGGGCAAAGGCCGCCGGCAGGATCGCCAGCCGCACCTGCTCCCAGTCGGTGCCGGTCAGCGAGCCCGTGGTCCAGGCGATGGCCGACTGGACGACGCCGAGATCGTCCGCGAAGAAGAACACGCCGGTCTGCAGGGACTGGAAGACGGTGCCGACGATGACGCCGGCGAGGACGAGGCGGACGGGACTCGTACCACCTTTCCACGCGATGGCGTAGACGAGCGCGAACGCGACGGTCCCACCGGCGGCGGCGATCAGCGGCAGGAACGGTGCGAGGCCGCTGAACACGACGAGCGTCAGCAGGACGGCCAGTCCCGCGCCCGAACTCACGCCGAGGATGTACGGGCTGGCGAGTTCGTTGCGCGTCACGGCCTGGAAGATCGCGCCGGAGACGCCGAGCGTCGCGCCGGTGAGGACGGCCACGAGGACGCGAGGCAGCCTGATGTTCCAGACGATCAGGGGGACGTTGTCCATCTCGGGCAGTTCACCCCCCAGCAGGAAGGCGTTCCAGACGGCGGGATCGAGAACGATGTCGGGGCTGACCAGTGCCGACCACGCCTGCGTGATCGTCATCGAGTACGAGCCAAAGCTCACCTGGATCAGCCCAGCGGCGGCGGTCAGCGCCGTGCTCGCGAGACAGAACGCGACGAGCCGACCGGTGAACCAACTCCGCCCGTGTCGCTGGTCCGTGGTTGCGTCCGTCGAGTGCGTGCTGGCCATTATGGATTTAGGTACCCCGAATGTCGGTGTTATCCCTTTCGATTCTTTGGCGGGCCTAAATCGGAACGGATTTATGCTTTTAGGCAAGCCGAAAGAGTATGGCTGACGACCACACTCGCCGCCGCTTCATCGCCGGTACCGGGATCGCACTGGGAACGACACTCGCGGGCTGTACGGGATCGAGCAGCGACGAAGCGACCGACACCACCGACGCCGCGACAACGTCGGGTGACCCATCGACGGACGAGGGAACCGCGTCGGCCGAGACGGCGGAGACGACGACCGACACCGGTCCCTACTCGGTCGACCTCTCGCCGGTCGGCACCGTCGAGTTCGACAGCGTCCCCGAGACCGTCTTCACCATCTACCCGCAGTATTTCGACATGGCTGTCGCGCTGGGCCACGGCGAGAAGGTCAACGCCGTCTACGTCCCCGAGATGACGGGGACGACGCTGAACCACTACTGCGAACACCTCGACGGTGTCTCCATCGAGTGGGAAGGGCTCGCGGACCCGCTCAGTGACGGGCTCGGCAAGGAACGGCTGTACGCTCACAGCAGCGACGTACACCTCGCCGACCCCGCGTGGGTCTCGACGCAGGAGGGGTGGGATCAGGGCGATATCGACGAGATCAGCAATCAGCTTGGCCCGTGGCTCGGCAACTTCTACAGCGGCACGCAGGGTCAGCCCCCGGAGGGCTATTCGGACTACCAGTACTACGATCTCTGGGAGCTCTTTGGCAAGGTCGCCGAGGTGTTCCGCGAGCGCGAGCGCTACGAGGCACTCGACGCCGTTCACACCGACCTCGTCGAGACGATCCAGTCCCAGTTGCCGCCGAAGGAAGACCGTCCGACAGCCGTCCGGGCGACTCTCTCTGGCGACGGCAGCACCTTCTGGACCTACCACCTCAACAAGCCCGGCTACTGGCTGGCCGACACGCGCCCGCTGGGGGCCAACGACGCCTTCGCCGAGGAAGACTGGGGCGGTCTCTGGGGCACCGTCGACTACGAGACGATGCTGGAAGCCGACCCCGACGTGATCCTCCACCTCTGGGGGATGACGCCCAACTACAGCATGGCCGATACGCGAGCGATGCTCGAAGACAACGAGGCCGGCCAGCAGCTGAAAGCGGTCCAGAACGACCGCGTGTATCCCGCGGGGATGCGCTACCAGGGCCCGATCATGAACCTGTTCCAGCTAGAGATGGGCGCGAAACAGCTCTATCCCGAGATCTTCGGCGAGTGGCCGACCTACGAGGACGGCGAGCACTACCCCGAGATCCCCGAGGGCGAGCGGCTGTTCGACCGCGAGAAGGTCGCCCAGATCGTCACGCAGTAGGATGGCGCTCGCTGCCCCCACGCGTCCCGATGGGCCGTCGCTGGCCGCCCTGCGCCGACGGATCGAGGGGCTCGCCGATCCCGGCGGTCGATACCGGATCGTCTGTGCGACCGCCGGCGTCAGCCCGGTCCCGGTCGACGGCCTGCGATTCATCGACCGCCCGACGGCCGCCGTCGCCGCCGACCTCGCGGTCGCCTACCGCTGGCTCCTCCGCGAGCGCGACCCGCAGACACCGCGCTACGACCTGCTCGTCGCCGAGGAAGCCCAGCGGTGGTGCGCTTTCGAGAACTCCGATCCGGGCGCGTCCGATGGAGCTATCGGCGACGCGGACGCGGGGGGAACTACATGACCGATCACTCCGACGTGCTCGTCGTCGGCGGCGGCGTCGCCGGCCTCTCTGCGGCCGTGTTCACCGCCCGCGCCGACCTCGACACGCTCGTACTCGACGCTGGCGGTTCGATCCTCCGACGCAACGCCCACCTGGAGAACTTCCCCGGCTTCCCGGCCGGCATCAACGCCCGGCAGTTGCTCGACCTGATCGCCGAGCACGCCGAGCGCGCCGGTGCGGACCGCCGGCTGGCGACCGTCGACACCGTCGAACGTCTCGGCGACGCTCAGGGCCCGACCGAGGGCTTTACCGCCGCGACCGAAGCGGGCGAGCAGTATTCGGCCGACTACGTGATCGCGGCGACGAAGAACGCGACGGGCTATCTCGCCGACATCGACGGCGTCGGCCTGCTCGACCGGGGCAAGACCTACGTCGACGTAGACGAGCGCGGGCGTACCGGCGTCGACGGCCTCTACGCCGCCGGCCGACTGGCCGAAAAGCCCCATCAGGCCGTGGTCTGTGCCGGCCACGGAGCCGAGGTCGCCGTGACACTGCTGGCGGACGACGACCGGCCGTTCTACCACGACTGGGTCGTCCCAGAGGGCTACTTCACCGACCGCGGCCGGGACCTGCCGCCGGGGTGTGAGGAGATCGGCGCGGCCGAGCGCCGACGGCGCGACGAGGCGAGCCGCGAGCACCTGCGCCAGGCGCTGGCCGAACCCCACCCCGACCCACAGGAGACCCACCCGAGCCTCGTCGACGACTGACGAACTCGCTACTTCTCGTCCGACTGATCGCTCACGCCTCCTCGTCGAACCCGCTCGCCCGCTCGCGCCAGCGCCGCTGGAGCGCGCGCTCGCTGACGTGCTCTCGACCGTCGACGAGGTCCGTCCTGATCGCCTGCTCGAAGTTCGCCACGTCCGCGACGAACCCGGTCCGCGCGGCGTCGACGAGTTCGTAGGTCCACATGTCGTCGACGAGCCCCGCCGGCAGGATTTCGTTCCTGAGGGCGTCGGCGTACTCCTCGTGGCCGGCCTCGGCCAGCAGTTCCCGGGCCGCCTCGAAGTGGTCCATCCCGTGGCCGATGCTGTGGTGACAGCTGAGGAGCGCGCCGTACCCGCGATACATGTGCTCGACGCCCAGCTGGAGTCGGTGGAGCGCTTCTACTTCCGTCTCGGAGAGATCGCCGTCGAAACTCTGTGACATACGATACCGTACAACACGAACGGGTGAAACTGTATCGGCCGTCGAAGGCAACCCTGCCGGCGTCCGGTCTCCGACTCCCGTCACACGAATGCCAGACGGCCGTCTGACGAGACTATTTATTCGTCCGGTTCCTCGATTCGGACCCGATGGACGAGGCGTATCTCGATCTAGAATCTGTGGAACTCGAACTCGACGAGGAACTCCTCGAAGCGGTCGACGAGAAAGCCTTCGCCGAGCACCGCGACAACCGCGAGGCCGCGATTCGCGACCTGCTCGACGAGTGGCTCAAAGAGCGCGAGGAGTGAACGGGCGTCCGGGTTTAGGCGATACGAAAAAATATAAGATTATTGAAAAGTTTGAAGTGGGTGGGGGACCGATAGTCGGGTATGAGCCAGCAAGAGGCCACCACTCTGAAGGAAGCAGGTAGTGTCGAAGCCAGCGAAGCGCTGCGCCTCGAACAGGAGAAAGTCGAGCAGATCGTCGACGCGCTCAACACCGATCTGGCCGACGTGTACGTCATGTACCACCAGCTCCGGAAGCACCACTGGAACGTCGAGGGCGCGGAGTTCCGCGACCTCCACATCTTCCTCGGCGAGGCCGCCGAGGAACTCGAAGAAGCCGCCGACGAGCTCGCCGAGCGCGTGCAGGCCCTCGGTGGCGTGCCCCACGCCAGCATGGGTACCCTGGAGTCGACGGCGACCGTCGAACCCGAAGACGAGGACGTCTACGACATCCGCACGTCGCTGGAAAACGACATGGCGATGTACGGCGACGTCATCGAGACCGCCCGCGGCCACATCGAACTCACCGAGGGACTGGGCGACCACGCCAGCGCCCAGATGCTGCGCGAACAGCTGATCGACCTCGAAGACCACGCCCACCACATCGAGCACTACCTCGAGGACGACACGCTCGTCACCGAGGCCGCGATGGAGTAGGGCACCCGACCACAGTTTTTTAGGTGTGGCTAAACACTCTCCGGTAGCGACCGCGTCACGGATTCGGTGCCATTCGCCAGCCGCGATCCGAACCTTTACTTTTAGGCCAACCTAAATAGGGGTATGGCCACGACGACACCCGAAGATCGACCGCAGGCGGGCGATCCGGTGCCGGAACGGCCCGAAATCGACGTGTGTGTGACCTGCCCGGGGCGACAGACGTTCATCGAGTCGGACAACACCGACGGCTGGATCGCGACCGACTGCGTCCTGACGGTCCGACGGTGAGAGCCCGATGGAACGCGTCGCACAGTACCTCCTCGTCGTGTACGCCCACGAGCGAGACGGCGAGCCACCGATCGCGCCCGGCGCGGTCGCGCGAACGCTCGATCGGTCGCCGTCGGCGACGACGGAGATGCTCCAGCGACTCGCCGACGACGATCTCGTGACTTACGAGCCATACGAGGGCGTCGCACTCACCGAACAGGGACGAGAGCGCGCGGCGGACCTGTACGACACCTACCGCACGCTGTCGACGTTCTTCGAGCAGGTGCTGGACCTCGACGACCCCGACGAGGAAGCGCGCGAACTCGTCGACACAATCAGCCCGACCGTGGCCCAGCGTCTCGACGACCTGCTCTTGGGCGGGGAGCGAGTCCCTGCCTCGCCGGGGCAGGACTAGTCCGACGCTTCGTCGTCGCTGTCTTCGTCTGCCTCGTCCCCAGCGGCTTCGGCCTCGTTGTCGCTGTTTTCGTCCCCCTCTCCGGCCTCGTCGTCGTCCGCATCGTCGCCGTCCCACTCGTTCGCGAACTCGACTTCGGCTTCGAGTTCGATCTCGATCCCGTCGCCTTCGAGCGTGGCCTCGTACTCGGTGGCGTCCTCGACCTCGGCTTCGAGTTCGGCGGTGTCCAGTTCCACTTCGACTTCCACTTCCACGGAGACATCGTCGGAGTCCATGTGGAAGCGTTCGGTGGGCTGACACAACTACGTTTGGGAGCCGGCGGGATCGGCAGCTACTTTAGGCTGGCCGAATCGACTAGCGTCGATGAGTGATCCGGTTCGCGTGACGGTCGACGACGGCGACGAGACGGAGACGGCGCTGGTCTCGGACGACGAGGGCAGCGTCTCGGCCGGCGACGCGACGGTCAGTTTCAGCGTGGGATCGGGCGACGACACGGACGGGAGCGAGGGTGACGCCGCCGAGGCGGACGACAGCGCGGGCGGCGACGGCGACCCCACGCGAATCGTCGCGCTCGACGCGGTGCCGGCGGATTCGACGGTCCGCTTCGCGGCCGAACGTGCGGACCACGACGTCGACTGTATCCTCCATCGGTCCGGGGACGCCGTCGTCGCGTGGCGCAACTCCTGTCCCCACCGCCCCGAAGTCCCGCTGGATCGAGGTACCGGGGCCATCGTTCGCGGGGACGACCTGGTCTGTCACAAGCACGGCGCACAGTTCGAGACCGGGGACGGGGTCTGTACGCACGGGCCGTGCGCCGGCGACGCGCTGGACGCGGTGGCGGTGACGGTCCGGGATGGCGGGGTCTACCTGACCGACGACCGCTACGACGGCGCTCGCGCGCTCGATTAGGTCGACTCCATCGACCCGTTCAGCACTTTCGCCGCAGTCAGGATCGGGTCCCACACCGGCGAGAACGGCGGCGCGTAGGCCAGATCGGTCCGTTCGAGTTCGCCGACGGTGGCGTCCTGTTCCAGTGCCATCGCGACGGTGTCGATTCGGATGGCCGCCCGGTCCGTGCCGACGATAGTGCCGCCGAGCAAGCGACCGGTCTCCCGGTCGGCCACCAGCGTCACCGTCGTCTCGGCCGCGCCGGGGTAGTAGCCTGACCGCGAGCCGGCGGTGATCGTCTCGCTGACGGGGTCGAAGCCCGCTTCGCGCGCTTCCTCGTGGTCGACGATGCCCGTCCGGCCACACTCCTGCTCGAAGGCCTTGACCACGGCGGTCCCGGCGATGTCGCCCACCGGCGTCGGGTCGCCGGCCACAGTCGCGCCGATGGCTCGCCCTGCCCGGTTCGCGGTCAGGCCCAGGGGCACCCAGTCCTGCTGGCCGGTGACGGCGTGGCGCATCGTCGCGCAGTCGCCCGCGGCGTAGACGGCGTCGACGTTCGTTCGGCCGTGGTCGTCGACCGCGACGGCATCCGCGACGCCGGTCTCGATCGGCGTGTCGGCGAGAAAGTCCGTGTTGGGCGTGATACCGATGCCCACGAGTGCCATATCCAGTTCGAGCGCCGACCCGCTGGCACAGACGAGTCGCTCGACTCGGCCGTCGTCGCCGTCGAGCCGTGCGACTTCCTCGCCGAGGTGGAGCGAGACGCCCTCGGCGTCGAGTTCGTCCTCGACGACCTCGGCGACGGCCGCGCCGAAGGGCGGGAGGACGTGGTCGCTCCGCTGGAGCAGGTGTACGTCCAGCCCGTTCGTCGCGAACGCCTCGGCCATCTCGATACCGACGTATCCCCCGCCGACGATGGCCACGGTTTCGGGTGGACTCATCGCCCCGTATCGCTCGACCAGTTCTCGATCGACGAAGGCCTCGCCGCCCACGTCGGCGACGGCGTCGGTCGACGGATCGAGCAGGTGCGCGCGCACGGCCGCCGCCGAGTCCAGTCCGTGCATCGTGTGGACGCCGTCGAGTGCGCTCCCCTCGATCGGTCCGCTGATCGCACGTGCACCCGTCCCGATCAGGAGGTCGCCGTAGGACTGTTCGGTCCGCTCGCCGTCGCTCGCCTCGACGGTCACGACCTGCGCGTCGGTGTCGACGGCGACGACTTCGTGGCCCCGCCGGAGGACGATCCCCCGCTGTGCGATCTCGTCGGGCGACAGCGACAGCAGGTCGTCCAGTGACTCGACCTCGCCTTTCACGAAGTAGGGCATCCCGCAGTGGGAGTAGGACACCCACGACCCCTTCTCGAAGACGATCACGTCCCGGTCGGGGGACTCGCGCTTGCACTTGCTGGCGGCGCTCAGGCCGGCGGCATCGCCACCGATGGCGACGAACGGGTCTGACATGGCACCGACTACGGCCGCCAGTACGTAAGCCCCGAGGGACGCGCGGGGTAACTCGGTTACCGGACACTCACCGCTCTCCTGGGCCGTACCGATGCCGCGCTCACCGATCCGCCCGGGGCGGCGTGTAGAAGTTGACCGTTTCGAGTGGTGCCTCGCCGTCGTTCTCGATGCCGTGGCCCTCGCCGGCCTCTATGAGCAGGAGGTCGCCGGCCTCGATCCGACGGTCCTCGCCCTCGACGGTCGCGACGCCGGTCCCCGAGGCGACGTAGCACCACTGGTCGCTGTCGGCGTGGCGGTTCTCCGGCCCGCCGACCGCTCGGCCGGGTTCGACGGTCATCTCGGCGGCCTGTGCCTCGTCGGTCTCCATGACGACCGAGAAGTAGCGGTCGAAGTCGAGGTGTCGCCGTTGCACGACTAGGGGCTTGTACGGGCGGCATCGAATGGGTTTCGTCGTCGGTTCGCCTCGGCCGCTCAGATCGCCACCGTCTCGCCCAGTTCGGGAGCGCTTGCATCGTAGCCGTCCGCTCGCAACTCCCCAGTGAACGCCTCGCACCGATCTCCGTGGTTGACCAGAATCTCCGCGTCACGGTAGGGGTCGAGGAACGCCAGCAGACCGTCGCGGTCGGCGTGGGCCGAGAAGTCGAACAGTTCGACCGACGCCGAGACGGGCATCACCCGACCGTCGATCTCTGCGCTCCCGGTCTCCAGCAGGTCCCGACCGGGGGTCCCCTCGACCTGATAGCCGGTCATGGCGATCGTGTTTACGGGTCGCCGCCTGATCGCGGGGACGTAGGTCATCGCCGGCCCACCGCTCAACATCCCCGACGTGGTGACGATGACGGTGTTCTGGTCGGCGATCCGCTTTCGCTGGCCGTCCCGCCCGTCGACGAAGCGGGCGTTCGAGACGGCGTCGCGGAAGCCGTCACCGTCCCGCAGATAGTCGGTGTGGTTGCGCAGTTGCTCGGTGACGCGCTGGCCCATCCCGTCGACGTAGCAGTCGATGTCGTGGGCTGCACAGACGAGCATGATCTCCTGGGTGCGCCCGATCGCGAACGCCGGAACGACGACAGTCCCGCCCTGCCAGACGGTCGTCCGCAGTGTTTCGGCGAAGGACCGCTCGACGCTCGCGCGATCTTCGTGAGTCACGTCAGAATAGGTCGATTCACAGATCACGACATCCGCGTCGGGCCGGGCAGTCGTGCCCGACACCAACCGTTGGTCGTCGGTGTGGAAGTCACCCGTGTACAGCAGTCGGGTCTCCCCATCGTCGACGAGGACGTGCGCACTCCCGGGGATGTGACCCGCGTTGTAGAAGGTGATCTCGTAGCCCGCCGCGTCGAAGGGTTCGCGGTAGCCGTGGGTTTCCGAGACCTCGCCGATCCGGCGCACGTCCTCGCTCGTAAAGGGACAGCGCGGCGTCGACCCGTGGAGTTTCAGCGTGTCCTCGGCGAGCGTCCGCGCCAGTTCCCGCGTCGGCGGCGTCCAGTGGATCGGCGGGCGCTCGCTGCCAGCGAGCAGTGACGGCACCGCGCCGGCGTGGTCGAGGTGGCCGTGGCTCACGACGACGGCGTCGGGGTCAACGTCACCGACGGGATACTGCGGGGGCGACTCGCTGGCCATCCCGTAATCGAGTAGCAACGAGTCGTCGATCAGGACGGCGCTACGACCGACCTCGCCCGCGCCGCCCAGAAACTCCACCTGCATCGTCTCTCGATACACGACCCGGTGGTTTCCGTTCGTCGGTTCCGCGCCGGTGGGAATGAGCGCGATCAGATACTCCGCTCGCCGGTCCGCTCCTGGCTCACTTCGACCAGTTGCTCGACTTCGTCGGCCGAAATCGTCGGCAGTGGACCCGGCACTGTCTGGGCCAGTGCGGCCGCCGCCGTCGCGGTCGCCAGTGCCTGCTCGGTGGGGGCGTCCTCGTACAGTTGCTGGAGATAGCCGCCGACGAAGGCGGCGTGGGTGCCGCTGGGATCGACCACGTCAGTGTCGATGGCGTCCTGTTCGTGGATGACGTTGTCGTGCCAGGTGATCGCGCCCCGTTCGCTGCGGGTGATCACGACCTGTTCGAAGTCGCCTTCGGAGGCGATAGAGTGGACGAGTTGCCGGGGCTTGCCCGAGCGGTCGAACACCTCCTTGGCGTCGTCTTCGTTGGCGATCAGCACGTCGATGGAGTCCTGGATGTTGAGCAGCGATTCCCGGGCCTCGTCGAGCGACCAGAGGCCGGGCTGGTAGTCCAGATCGAACACACGGGTGCCTTCCTCGTCGTCGACGGCCCGAAAGAGCGCCTCCGTCGTCCGGCGCGCGGTCGGCGAGACGGCAGGGGTCGAGCCGCTAACGAAGAACACGTCGGCGTTCTGGACCATCGCCAGGCGGAGGTCGTCGGTCGAGACCGTCGCCATCGCGGTGTCGGACCGGTCCTGCACGACCACGTCCTCGCGGGGTTCGCTGCCCCGCTCGACGAAGCGTAGCCCCTGTCGACCGTCGTCGTCCCAGACCACCTGCGTCTGGAGGCCATGGCCCTGCTGTTCGAGTTCGGCGACGACGCGCTGACCGAGCATCGAGTCTGGGAGCTTCGAGAGCCAGACGGTCGGCGCACCGAGTCTGGTGGCGGCGACGGCGGCAGAACTCTCCGTTCCCTCTGCGTGCAGCGACACGTCGGTCGCAGTCTCCATGCGCTCGTGGTCGGGCGGACTCACGCGCAGCGCGGTCTCCCCGAAGGTGACGAGTCGGCTCATACCCCTGCATCGACGGCGGGGGGCTTAGTTGCCACGCACGCCGTGGGAGGGCGTTCCTTCCGTCTCGTTCCAGACGCCGACCGGATCGCTTCGCGCGGCCGCCGTTCGACGGGGTGTCCCAGCCGGCGACGCTTCGATATGCTGGGTCGTGTGATGACATAATCTATCTACCAACCCGACGAAATTATATATGTGGGGACGGAACCAGCGTGCAGCGTAGATGCACCGATGGTCTCCGCTCGTCATCGCGCTCGCCTGCCTCGTCTGCCCGACACCCGTGGCCTCGGCAAGTGCCAATCAGCCGCCGACGGCCGCTGCCGGCCTCGACCAGACGGTCCCCGCCGGCACGACGGTGTACCTCGACGCCGGCGGTTCGACGGATGCCGACGGTCGGATCACCGCCACCGAGTGGTCGATCCGCGCCCCGAACGGCTCGACGCTCACACCGTCGTGCCGGGAGTGTATGACGCCGACGTTCACGCCCGATGCGACCGGCCGCTGGGCGGTCACCGTCACCGTCACCGACGACGACGGCGCGACCGCCTCCGACACGCTGTACGTTTCCGTCGGCGAACCCCGTGGCCCCGATCTCTCGATTCAGGCCCCGGAGACGACGGCGTCGTCGACGCTGACACCGATCTCCGTCGAGGCTGTCGCCGATGACACCGAACTCCGCCGCGTCGAGATCTTCCACGACGACACGCGCGTCGATCGATTCAGTGTCTCCGGTGACGAGACGACGATCACGACGAGTACCGTCTTCGGCTCCACCGGTCCCGCCGAACTGCTCGCCGTCGCCACCGACGAGCAGGGCTACGTCACGACGCGGACGGTGACTGTCGAGGTGGTAGAGACGACCTCCGGCGGCGGGGCGACGAGTCCCACTTCGACGGGGAGCTCCGGTGGCTCCAACAGTGGATCAGCCAGCACGACCAGTTCGGGCTCGTCCTCGCTCGGCGATACTGGCCGTTGTCGTGCGGTTCGGTTCGGCGGCGAGATCCACACTCCGGGTTCGTGTGACGAAAACGAAGACGAAATCATGCACGTACTCGACGACGAGGGGAACATCGTTGGTAGGCAGCTCGTCGACACCAGCGGTGACGGCGATCTCACGATGAGCGTTGATGCCACTCCTCTCGACGAGCCCAAGAACGTCGCTGTCGGCGAGCACGTCGACCGGAGTCAATACGAGGTCGACACCGGCAACCATGTGGTTGCGGTCGACTACGAAGCCATCGACGGGAAGGTGGAGCGAGCAGTGGTCGAAGAAGCCAGGGCAAACAATAGAAACAACGACGACGACAGCAGTGATGATCAGGGAGGAGTTGACGGAAGAGACGATGTCGCTGATGCCGTCGACAGGGTCTTTCAGAGCTCCGACGACACCAGTGCGGAGTTCGACACTGACTCGAGCACAGAGTCCACAGAACCGAGCACGGAGTCCACAGAACCGAGCACGGAGCCCACTGAACCGAACTATGGCGGTGGTAGCAGTGATCCGCCAAGCACCAGCTCCCCCAGTGGATCGTCGGGTGTGGATACGGGAACATCGTTCTCGCCGTCGGAGCCGAGTGACCGGACTGACCCGTCCAGTACGTCTGGCGACGACTCAGGCGGCAGTTCGAACGACGGCTCCGGTCGTGGCCCGTCCTACTCGCCGTCGGAGCCGACTGATCGGACTAATCCACCCAGTACGTCTGGGAGCGACTCCAGCAGCGGTGGTGGTTCGACTGCCGACTCCTCGTCGACTTCCGGTGGTACGTCGGGCGTGAACACGGGAACGTCGTTCTCGCCGTCGCCGGGCGATCGGAGCAGCCCGCCTACCGATTTGTCTGATTCATCTAGTTCGTCTGGTGGAGATTCCGGTGGCAGTTCGAACGACGACTCGTCCAGCAGTTCCAGCAGCGGATCGACTGACACGTCGTCCTCATCGCCGCCACCCACCTACTCGCCGCCGAATGGAGTGAACCGCTATGGCTACTAGTCGAGTGATTCCAGCAGCAGTCCGGCTCCGAGCCCCAGTGGGAACTGTACCGTTGTGGAGATCTACCTGGGTACGTGCTGACGTAGCCACGCCACCTTCGCCGTTATTACAGAGGGTACTCAAACCGATTCTAACCAAGTCCAAGAACACGCTGTTTGAACTTTGATTTCACAAATGAATAAAAATATGGTTAAGTAAAATACAAAAAACGATCTAAAAATGACATCAACTAACTCAGCTACGATTCGACACGCGAGTCTCAGCGTTCTGCTTGCCCTTCTTCTGGTGAGTGCCGGTTGCAACGGTCTTGGTGTCGGTGGAACTGACACGGCTGCAGATGGTGGTACGGAACCGACTGCAACGACGACAGAGACTAGTACGGCGACGGGGACGCCAACGACTACGCCGACGGCCACAGCCACGCCGACACCAGCGCTCGACCCGGATGCTGTGGACCTCCGCGAGATCGAGATGCAGGTCGTTGGATCTGAAGACTACGCGCCGAACACGCTGGGTGAGATCGACCGCGCTGATCCGACCAACGAGGATGGCCACTACGAGCCGGTCGACTTCGCTGCCCAGGCCAACGATACAATCAACGTGACGGCCTCTGCTAGTGGCGGCGATCCAGTGGTCGAACTGCGAGCGCCAAACGGGACGACTCTGGCCGTTGACGATGACGATGGTCCCGATGACGCTGCGAAGATTGAAGAGGAAACTCTCCCGGTCACGGGCCGCTACACCGTGCTGGTGAGTTCCGCTGACGATAGTTCGTCCGAGACGTTCACCTATCGCCTGACCGTCAATCGCCACGCCTACGAAGGCGAGCTAGAACCCGAGGAACCTGAGGAATCCGAAGAAACCAATGAATCTGAAGAAATTAATGAATCCGAAGAAACCGAGGAATCCGATACGCAGGAATCTGGATGGTTCACCGGACAGATTTCTACCTGGAACGAGAGTGAGCGATACGCGGAGTGGGCCTACGATTTCGCCGCAGTAGCAAACGATACCAACGCACCTACCAATGCGGAGCCGGGTATCTGGGTGAATCCTGTGCAGGACTACGCTGTCATCACGCTGATCGGCTGGGGGTCTTACAACGCTTCTCAAAACCAAGATATCGCTGCTGCCCTCGCCCTCACCAACGCAGACAATTACAAACTTTATCTAAATGACAGTACACGGCAGGTGAATGAATCGTGGATTCCCGACCAGACCTACGTGCGTTTCGTGACGCCCAAAGACCGCGACATCTACCGGCTGACTGCTCTGAGCAAGGAGGCCGCAGCAATCGGGGCAAACAGGAGTGGACACGGTGCTGGCCCTAGCATTGACAGCTACTTCTACTCGCTGCGCCAGGGTCCAGCGAATTCTCTCTACGATGAAGGTGCTAAAACATCGGTCCAGAATCGGTTTTCGATCGATGGTGTCGAGCCTGCTACCGAGCGCAAACCGCCGGAGTCGATCCGACCGTCGATGAACAGGACGACGCTCGTCAACGGGACGCTGGTCGATACCTCGGATCTCAACGAGACGGGTAGCTGATCGGTCTGCCGGCTACTTTCTCTCCCCGACCGACCGTTCTCCTTTGGATGATCGTCGGCGTGTCTACACTCACTCGACGGTGATCGTCTCGCTGTCGACCGCGTTCCGGGAGGACCGGCCGACCGTCACGGTGTAGTCGCCGGATTCGACGACCCAGTCGGCGTCGTCCTCGTCGTAGTAGGCGAAGTCACGCTCGTCGACCGACAGCGTCACCGTTCGTTCCTCGCCGGCGTCGAGTGCGACACTCTCGAAGGCGACCAGTTCCTTCGGCGGCCGTTCGACAGCCGAGTCGTCCGCACTCAGGTACGCCTGCACGACCTCGCGGCCGTCGCGGTCGCTCGTGTTCTCGACGGTCACTTCGATCGTTGCCGACGCACCCTCGCCCTCGACGGTCACGTCGCCGTACTCGAACTCGGCGTAGCTGAGGCCGTGACCGAAGGGGTACAGCGGTTCGGTGTCGGTCTCGTCGAAGTGGCGGTAGCCGACGAAGACCCCTTCCGAGTACTCCGCTTCGAGGTCGATGCCGGGGTGCTGGCGCTGGCTGTCGGTCGGATAGTCCCCGGCCGACGCGCCGAAGGTGATCGGCAGGCGGCCGGAGGGGTCGGTGTCGCCAAAGAGCACCGATGCGATGGCGCGGCCGTCCTCCTGGCCAGGGTACCACGCTTCGACGATGGCGTCGACCTCGTCGGCCCACGGCATCTCGACGGGGCCACCGGTCTTCATGACGACGACGGTCCGTTCGGCCGTGTCGGCCACTTGTGACACCAGTTCGTCCTGGTTGCCGGGTAGCGCCAGTGGGCGGTCGAAGTCCTCCGTCGCGGCGTCCTGCACGACGACGACGGCCACGTCGGCGTCCTCGGCGGCGTCGACCGCCTCGGTCGTGTCGACTTCGGGGTCCACTTGCTCGTCGTCGCCGAGACTGCCGAGGACCGCGTCGGTCGAGACGTTCCAGATGGTCACGTCGCGGTCGTCGTCCTCGCCGATGGGGGCGACCCCGCGGTCGAATGTGATCGATGCCTCGTCGTTGACGCGGTACTTGATGCCATCGAGCGTGCTGACCACAGAGGATGCGGCCACGTCGGAACTGCCGCCGCCGCCGGTCTTTGCCTCGTCGGCGTTGGGGCCGATCACCGCGATGTCGTCGAGGTCGTCCGTGTCGAGTGGCAGGACGCCGTCGTTTTCCAGCAGCACCGTCCCGCGTTCGGCGATCCGTCTGGAGACTTCGTGGTGGGCGGGGACGTTCGCCTCGCCCGGTGGCTGCTCGCCATCGAGGACGCCGAAGCGATCCATCTGGCCCAGAATCCGACGGACCTTCTCGTCGACGACCGACTCCTCGACGCGACCGTCCTCGACCGCCTCCAGTAGTTCGTCGTCGAACTTCAACGAGCGGTAGACGCGGGGTTCGCCGCCCTCGATGCCGACGGCGTCGACGATGGGCTTGGTCGCCCGGTCCTGGTCGAACCAGTCGAACTGCGAGAAGAAGTTGATCGCGCCAAAGAGGGGGTTCAGCCCGGGGGCCATCTCCGGGTAGGTCGTGCCCGGCATGTCCAGATCGAGGCCCGCCTTCGCGGCGGCGGGGCCGTCGGTGGTCGCCCACCAGTCCGAGACGACGAACCCCTCGAAGCCCCACTCGTCTTTGAGGATATCGGTGAGGAGATACTCGTGCTCGGTCGCGTGGGTACCGTTGATGCGGTTGTACGCGGCCATGATCGAGGCCACGTCGGCCTCCTTGACGGCGGCCTCGAATGCCGGGAGGTACAGTTCCCGGAGCGGGCGTTCTTCGACGTTGGCGCTGACCTCCATCCGGTTGGTCTCCTGGTTGTTCACCGCGTAGTGCTTGGCGCAGGCGGCCACCTCGCCGTCCTGGATCCCGCCGATCGTCCCCACTGCGATCTCGCTGTTGAGCTGCGGGTCCTCGCTGTAGTACTCGAACACGCGCCCACACTTCGGTGTCCGAAGGAGGTTGAAGCCCGGCGCGAGGATGACGTGCTGGTCGCGAGCGCGGGCCTCCGCGGCCATGGTCTGGCCGAGTTCGTGGGCCAGGTCGGGGTCCCAGGCCGACGCCAGCGAGATCGACGCCGGGAAGCCGGTCGATGGCGACCCGTCGCCGGTGCGGATCCCCAGCGGGCCGTCGACCAGCGAGTACGACGGAATGTCGAGTCGCTCGTTGGGCGGCACCCACCCGGTCGCGATCCCTTCGGGGTCGACTTCGCCGTGGATCAGGTCGATCTTCTCTTCGAGCGTCAGTCGCTCGACGAGCTCAGCTACGCGGTCACTGGACGATGTCGTCGCCTCGTCTGTCGTGTCGTCTGTCATAGTTCGTCGTTGTGTCTCCGTCCGCTCCCTGCGGGCACTCGCCGCCACGGGACGCCGGCGGGTCTGGACTCGCTGGGCCCACACTGATTGCTTTCATACGGATTATTGTCGCCGTTCTTCTGGTCGACCGCACGATACTGTGCGGTCGATCCGGTAACGATCTACAATAATCCGTATCAGTCCCGATTTCACGCACCTGTTGATCGTTCACTCGGATATAGGCTGTGGCGACGAGCGGGGCAGGTCGTCGGTATCCATCCGTTCTTCAGGGGGAGTAATAAATACACTGACCAGACAGTCAGGCGTCGAGCCGGTGTCGCAGTCGAACGACCAACTGTCGCTCAGTGGCCGGGGTAGTCGCGCTCGAAGCGGTCCTCGATCTCCTCGCCGTCGACCTGGAGGACCACCGGCCGGCCGTGGGGACAGGCCCACGGGTTCTCGCAATCGTCCAGCGTCGACAGGAGATCGACGATGGAACCGTCGGTCAGCGACGTGTTGCCCGTGATCGAGGGGTAGCAGGCCAGATCGGCCAGCAGTTTGTCGGCCGCAGCCTCGACGGTGTCGGCGGCCTCCCGCTCGCCGGCGACGAAAGCGGCCAGCACGTCCTGAACGAGTTCCGGTCCGGCGGCGTCGGCTATCACGCCCGGCACCGTTCGTACTTCGACGGTGCGCTCGCCGGTCCGATCGGCGTGGAATCCCAGGCGAGCGAGCGCGTCGATTCGGTCCTCGAAGACGGCCGCCTCGCCCGCGGTCAGTTCCAGTTCGGCGGGGCTCGCGAGCGCCTGTGTCGTCGTCTCGCCCTCGAAGGCACGCTTGAGTCGCTCGTAGTTGATCCGCTCGTCGGCGGCGTGCTGGTCGATCAGGACGAGACCGTCGTCGGCCTCCGCGACGACGTAGGTCTCGTGTAACTGACCGAGGATCCGCAGCGAGGGAAGCGAGTCGTGGTGCTGTGTTGGCTCCTCGCCACCAAGTCGGGCCTGCCGGTCGTCGCCCCGGAACTTCCGTTCGGGGTCGGTCGGCTGCTGGCTCGCCGACCCGGCGGACTGCGCCGTATTCGTGTCCACTTCGCTCGTCGCCTGCGATGGGCCGTCGTCGTCCGTCCCCGTGTCCGCTTGCGACGCTTGCTGGTCCGTCGACGGTGCGGTCGGTTCGCTGGCACGGCTGTTCCGACCCGAAACCGGGGTGTCTCGCGTTGTCGGCGGCGAGTCACTCGCTGCCCGTCCCCCACCGGTTCGACTCGAACTGCTCTCGGTCGACGCGCTCGCGCCAGCCCCGGCCTCCTCCGGGCTATCATCGATCGTCTCCCCACTGCCTGCTCCGACATCGCTCGCGTCGGTTCGGTCCGCTTCGGTGTCGCTCTGCTCGTCGTCGTTCGGCCCGGTACTTCCCGACGGCGTGATCTCGGTTTGCTCGGCCGCCGACCGGCCCCGCGGAGCCGTCGTCCGCAACAGCCCTTCGTCCAGCAGCGCCGACTGGACGGCGTGTTCGACCTGTCGGCGAACACCCTCGTCGTCGGCGAAGCGGACCTCCATCTTCCGCGGGTGGACGTTCACGTCCACCGTGCCGGGGTCGACCTCGCAAAAGAGGACGGCGAAGGGGTAGCGATCCGGCGCGAGCTGTGTGTCGTAGGCATCGACGATGGCCTCTCGCACCGCGTCGGCCCGGACGTACCGGCCGTTGACGTACGTCGAGAGGTAGTCCCGGCTGGCCCGATTCGTCTCGGGGTGGCTGACGAGGCCCGTGACGGAGTCGAGTGGGCCCTCGGGAAGGTCGGCGTCGTCCACGGCAATCATCGACTGGGCCACCTCGCGGCCGTACACCGAGAGCACGGTCGATTCGAGGTCGCCCTGCCCGGTCGTCGCGAACGTCTCGCGGCCGTCGTGTTCCAGCGTCACGGCCACGTCGGGGTTCGCGAGCGCGTAGCTCGTGACGACGGTGTTGACGTGGGCGAACTCCGTGCTGGCCTGCTTGAGGTACTTCCGGCGCGCGGGAACGTTGTAGAACAGGTCGTCGACTGCGATGGTCGTCCCGGTCGGACAGCCAGTCGGCTCGATCCCCGTCACATCGCCGCCTTCGACGACGAGTTCGGTCCCGCGGGGGTCGTCGGCGTCGCGCGGACGCGTCGTGATCGTCATGCGCGACACCGCGCCGATGGCGTGCAGCGCTTCCCCCCGGAAGCCAAGCGTCGCGACGCCGGTCTCGAGGTCGTCGATCGTTCGGATCTTGCTGGTCGTGTGTTCCTCGACGGCCTGCTCGACGCCCGCCCGGTCCATCCCGATGCCGTCGTCGGTCACGCGGATCCCCTCGATCCCGCCGTCTTCGACGGCCACTGTGACGCGGTCGGCGTCGGCGTCCAGCGCGTTCTCGACGAGTTCCTTGACGACGCTGGCGGGCCGCTCGACGACCTCGCCGGCGGCGATTCGCTCGACGGTCGCCGGGTCGAGCTGTCGGATCTCGGTGTCTGTCCCCTCGCTCATTGGCCCCTCGTACTGGCGGGAACGCCTTGAGCCTGCGGGGTCGGGAATAGGTTGATAACGCCGTATCGAGTACGCTCTCATGTGACAGCAGGTTTCGCCCCATCCGACGTGCCACTGTACGAGGACCAGCAGGCGCGAGACGACGCCTACTATCAGGCCGAGGCCGAGTCGTCGCCCTTCTTCGCCGTCGAGCGCTACGAGGAGGGGTACGCGATCACGTACGACCTCCTGCCGGCCGGCAAGGAACTCTCCGAGCCGATGCGCAAGGAACTGACCGAGCAGGTCACCCGCAAGGTCGAGGACGTGGTCGGTGACGAGGCACTCGCCACTGTCGAGGTGAGTCGCTCGATCGGGGGCTCGCTGGGCAACATCTCCTTTTTCGAGCGCGAGTCGACCGCCCGCGACGTGGCGGCGATGATTTCGCAACTCGTCCTCGACGAGACCAACTGGGTCGAGGCCGACGGGCCGGACGACCTCCCGCCGACAGAGGTTCACAAGAACTGATCGCCGGTCGCGATCAGACGGCGAGGGCCTGCCACGCGAAGTACAGCCCCCCAGCGACGAGCACGCCGCCGACGACCTGGACCAGCCGTCGGAACGTCCCCGATCCATCTCCCTCCGTTCCGTACTCGCCCGACCGGTCCTGTGGCAATCGCCCGGCGGTCTGGACGGTCAGGACGGTGCCCGGCGAGAGCAAGCAGAGCAGTCCCAGGCCGATACCGAGAACGGCGGCCAGCGCAGTACGAACGTCCATGCGTCAGTTCCGCAATCGCTCGATGCGTTTCTCGACGGGCGGGTGCGAAGCGAACAGCTTCGCCAGCAGGCCGCGTTCCTCGCCGAAGATACACAGCGCGCCGACCTGCTCGTCGATCGCCGAGTCGTCGGCCCGCTGGCTCCCGTAAGAAATCTTCTCCAGCGCGCTCGCGAGCGGTTCGCCGCCGACTTCGGCGGCGGCGTCACTGTCGGCGACGTACTCCCGGTACCGGGAGATGGCCAGCACGAACACCATCACGATCATCTGGACGATTTGGCCGACGACGATCGCCAGGAAGAAATCGGCGAGGTCGTTGTCACCGGTCAGCAGGACGGCCCACTGGGCGACGATGGCGACGATGGAGGCGATCCCCTGTCCGAGCACCATCATCACCACGTCGCGGTTGCGGATGTGTGCCAGTTCGTGGGCCAGCACGCCCTCGACCTCGTCGGCGTCGAGGAGTCGCAGGAGTTCCTCGCTGACGACGACCGTCCCCGCGCCCTTGCGGCCGACGGCGAAGGCGTTGGGCACGCCCATCCGGGCGATCATCAGCCGTGGCTTGTCGATGCCCATGTCCGTCGACAGGTGCTTGACCTGCTGGTGGATCTGAGGGTACCGGTCCTCCGAGAGGTCCTCCGCACCGACACTCCTGAGTGCGGCCCACTTGCCGATCTTGTACTGGACGCCCACGAACAGGACACTCCCGACCAGGACCAGCGGGAGTACCCCTTCGCCGAACATGGCCAACAATACGACCGCGGCGACGGCGTAGAAGCCGAACAGGAGCGATCCGACGACCGCCATCCGCGCTTTCAGTCCGACGTGTCTCATGGCCGAGAGTTGTGTATCGGGACACGAGTACCTTCCGGCTTCATACCAGTCGGTTCGGCGACGCTCTCGGGCCCGACGCTGTCCCCGCCGGTGCCACTATGGTGTTGGCTAGATAACACTCTCGCATGGCACTCGACGTTCCCGTTCCCGATCCGCCGTCGCTGTCCGGGCCCCAGACCAGAGGCGAGTACGAGGCGATCGACAACGAGATCGTCGATACCGAGGACGACTACCGCCGCGAGGAGGTCGAGGGGTTCCTCGAACAGGGGGCGTGGCAGGACGCCTTCGAGGCGTGGACGGATCAGGTCGGGATGTCGCCTGCGGACTTCGCGGTCGTCGAGGCTCACGGCCTGATCGACGCCTTCGACTTCTACTGGGACCCCGCGACCGACGAGGTCGGGTATCGGGCTCCCTCCCTGCCCGACGACGCCGCCGACGCAGTCGAGGACCCCGGTGAGATCGACATGGAACTGGACTCGCTGGGCCGGATCGTCTCGGAAGTGCTAGAGAACGACTATCTACTGCGAGACGAGGCGGACTTCGGCTTCTTCGCCGACGACGAGAGCGAAGACGCGTACGGTGAGCGCGACCAGTGAGTGCTCGACGATCACTCTCGCTCGTGCGGACCCGGGTTTATGTTCGCCGCCGACGACATCCGGATATGGCACAGTTTGACCCTGGCCCCACCGCGTTCCACCGCTCTCTCGACGAGCGTCGCGGCGTCGTGATCACGGACGGCCCCGATGCGTCGATCCCACCCTCGGAACGCCGGGAAATCTGTCCGGCGCACCTCGACCCGTAAGCCGTCGGTATGGTCGTTCCGACACCCCTCGTCGATGTGGCGCTCATCGCCGTCGCGGTCGTCGGTCTCTGGTTCGGAGCGGACCAGTTCGTCGACGGCGCTGCTCGCCTCGCTCGCCGACTCGGCGTTCCCGGACTGATCGTCGGCCTCACCGTGATCGCGTTCGGAACCTCCGCACCGGAGTTCGCGGTCAGCCTCGATGCCGCATTCAGCGGCAGCGCCGACATCTCCGTCGCGAACGTCGTCGGCTCGAACGTCGTCAACCTCGGGTTCGTCCTCGGTGGTGCAGCGCTCGTCCGTGCGCTCCCGATCTCACCCGCGCTCGTCCGGCGCGACAGTCTCGCCCTCATCGGGGCGGCGACGCTGGTGCTCGTCTTCCTGCGGGATCTGCGGATCAGTCGCGGCGAAGGGGCCGTCTTCGTCGTCCTCCTCGTCGGGTATCTCGCCGTGCTGGCTCGCAGCGCCAGCGGCCGTGATACCGGCGAGCAACCGATGAATTTCCGTCCGCGCGAACTCCTTCGACTGGTCGGCGGCCTCGCCGTCGTCGTCGCAAGCGCGCATCTGCTCGTCCTCGCTGCGACCGCGCTCGCCCGCGATGCCGGGGTCTCCGAGTGGACTATCGGCGTCACGATCGTCGCTGGTGGCACCTCACTTCCCGAGTTCGTCACCGCCGTCGTCGCCGCGCGACGCGGGCGAGCGGGGCTTTCGGCGGGCAACCTCGTCGGCAGTTGTCTGTTCAATTGTCTGGGCGTACTGGGCGTGACTGCGCTTGTACGCCCGCTTCCGGTCGTGCCCGCCGCCGTCGAGAGCACCGGCTGGCTGGTGGGCTTGGCCGTATTGGTGACGGCGCTGTTCTGGTCTGGTCGTGTCCTCTCCCGGTCAGAGGGCGCGCTGCTCGTCGCGGTCAACGTCCTCGACTGGGCGGCCGAACTGCTCCGGTGAGGCGGGGCGTTGGCGTCCCGTTCCGGTGGGCGTCGAAACAGGCCGACGACTATCGGGCCACAACGACAACAGTCCGCCTGACCCGGGCCGCTCCAAGACTCGTTCTCAGCGCCCGAGACCCGTTTTCACCCGCTGGGAACACCCATCGCTTTATACCAGGTATCAACGCGAAGACTCACATGTGAGGTAACAGGATGTCCACTCAAGCGGCAAACCCCCTGGCGACGGAGTTCGAGTTAGAGCTCGACAAGCCCCTGACGGCCTACTGGCTCGCGATCGTGCGAGTGCTGACTGGCTGGTGGTTCTTCCACGCGGGGATCACCAAGATCATCGAGAACGGGCTGAACTTCAGCTACGGCCCGGCCTACATGCAGCAGATGACGGGCACGGCGCTCGGCCCCATCCCGGTGTGGATGGGGAACAACCTCGGCTGGTTGATCGCGCCGGGCGTGCCGCTGTTCGAGACGCTGATCGGGCTGGCCCTGATCGCGGGCGCACTCACGAGACTCGCCGCCCTCGGTGGCGTGTTCTTCATGGTGCTGTTCTGGGTCGGCAACGCCGGCTTCGGTCACGGCCTGGTCAACAGCGACCTGATGGGTCTGCTGCTGTTCATGACCGTCCTGGTGCTGGGCGCGGGCCGGTACTACGGCCTCGACGCCATCATCGAGAAGACCAAACTCGTCGAACAGAACCCGAAACTCCGCTACATCCTCGGCTAACCGAGGTGCAACACCAATGACTGACACCAACGATATCGTCGACCGCATCGCCATGGGACTGAGCGCTGCCCTGTTCACGCTGGGCATCGTCGTGCTGGGCATCGTCGAGACGCTCGCCGGCAAACCGTTCGGCGCTGCACCGCTGACCAACGACGCGGGCGAAGTCATCGCCACGCCGATGATCGACCCCACCATCCGAACCGGGCTGGTCATCGCCGGCCTCCTCGTGCTGGCGCTGTGGGGCCTCTACAAGGTCGCCACGCCGCTGGTCGAGGAGACGACGACCCAGCGCGAGATGACCGCCGACTGACCGCTTTCGACCGATCGCATTCGGCTGACTGCAATCGACTGATTTCTCCCCGTTCGACCGATCGACGAGCCACGGCCGGGTCGCCGTCGGTTCGATAAGGCCCGTTTTCACCTGCCGGGAAGCCGACCGGCCGCCTAAGTGCCACCCGGCAGAATCCCGTCGTATGTACGACGAAATCCTCTTTCCGACCGACGGGAGCGAGGGTGCCGACGCCGCACTGACCCACGCGATGGAACTGGCCGACACCTACGACGCGACGGTGCACGTCCTCTCCGTCGTCGATTCGAGCTATCTGGGCAGCAGCGCCGCCGAGGCGACGACGTTCGAGGCGCTCCGGGAGGCCGGCGAGCAGGCGGCCGCGGAGACGATCGACCGCATCGAGGACCGCGACATCGAGGCCGTCCCGGCGATCGAGGAGGGCCAGCCCTACGCGACGATCCTCGACTACGCCGAGGACGCCGACATCGACGTGATCGTGATGGGGACGCACGGCCGCCGCGGACTGGATCGGTTCCTGCTGGGCAGCGTCACGGAGAAAGTCGTCCGGGCGTCCGAGGTGCCGGTCGTGACCGTCCGACTGGACGAGGACGACTGATCGAGAAAGGAGGCGGACGGACCGCGGGGCTGCTCACCTGATCGGTCGGTCCTCGGGTCGGTCCCGTGCGACCGGCGGGCGCTGGTAGTCGATCACGGCCTCGGGCGTGAGCGACTGGCGCAGCGTCAGCGTCTCCGTCCGACAGCCGCGGTGCTCGAAGGTGTGTCGCTCGACGGTCTCGAAGCCCAGTTTGTCGTAGAGGTGGCGAGCCGTGCGGTTCTCCGGCCTGACGACCAGCGTGAGTGCGTCGCGGTCGGCGGCCGCGGCCGTCGCGAGGACGTGCTTGCTCACCTCGGTGCCGATCCCGCGGTCCTGGTACGCCTGGTGGACGAACACGGCGAACTCCGGTTCCGCGTCGTCGGTCGGCGTGTACAGCGCGTGGCCGGCGATCCCGTCCGCACCGGCGGCGACGAAGTTACAGCCCTCGGACAGCAGGTCCCCGACCCACTCGTCGATCCGCGAGCGCGTTCGCGGCGGGAGCCCCTGTGCGACCTGTCCGGGGGCGAAATCGTCGTACATCGCCACCAGCGCGTCGCGGTCCTCGCCCGTCGCGGGGCGGACGACCCACGGAACGCCCTCGCGGTCGACGAAGCGGGGACATCGCGGCGGGCAGTGCCGGTTCCCCTCGCACTCGCTCACGTTCCAGTACCGACAGACGCCGTCTGTCCGGGCCATGCTCGACAGTCGGCACTACCCGGAGTTAAGTCGGGACCAGCAGTCCCAGTCGGTGGGAACGCCGATGGACTGGCCGGTAGCGACCGCCCCACGCGGTCATCGGCTCCCGGAGAGCGTCGCGGGCACCTCGCGAAGGTCACCCTGACAGGAGCGACACGTCTCCATCTCGACCGCGACGTACACCGTGTCGCAGGCCAGACACCGGAACAGGCCGGTGAGCTCTCGCGTCCGTTCGTCGGCCGGGCCCGCGTCCGAGTCGCCCACATCCGGTTCCGCCGCGCTGTCCGCCTCTCTGTGTGGCTGACGCCGTCCGACGACGCCCCGTAGCCACTCGATCACGTTCTGGCGCAAGCACTCGGTGGTAGTGGCACGAGGTCTTGGGGCTTGTACCTATGAGCAATGTGTCCCGTATCGCTATCTATATCTGGACCGTCTCTCTGCCCATATAGTGTCATTCTGGCGGTGCCAGAACTATGTCAGTCCAAATAAAGCAGTATACAGTTCTGTATTGAGTTGTATGATTGTAGGCGCTGGTTTGTGAGAATCTATATCTGGATTATAGTACCATATCTGGGTGAGTGGTATGGCCTCGCTCTGTCGACGTGGTAAATCGCTCGCTCTGTAACGATCGAGTTCACTCTTGAGACTCACCGGGCCAGCAACTCGACGGGGTGCTGGGTCGGGCGTTCGAGCAGGTCGTCGAGCTGGTCGAGACAGGAGGTCCCGCTGGCGACGACGGTCCGGTCGGCCGCGTCGTCATCAGTGAACTGGTCGCGGAGGTCCTCGCCGACGGCGACGCTCACGTCGTAGTAGTCGGTCTTGTAGCCGAAACTGCCGGCCATCCCGCAACACTCCACGTCGGAGGTGCGCACGTCGAACCCGGCACGTTCCAGCACTGCGACGGTGTGGCCTTCGAGACCGAGGGTGCGCTGCTGGCAGTGGCTGTGATAGGCGATCTCGTCGTCGCCGCTCGGTGCGAGATCCGCGACCGACGCGCCGTTCTCCAGCAGGCCGTAGACGTACTCCATCACCTCGTAGCTGTTGGCGGCGAGGCGGTCGGCCCCGTCGTCGAGCAGTCGCTCGTACTCGCGGTGGAACATCGCGAGGTCGCTGGGTTCGACGACGACCACGTCGCGGCCGTCCGCGATGTGGGGTGCGAGCGCGCGCTCGACGCGCTCGGCGTGGTCCCGCGCCGTCGAGATCATCCCCTGTGAGAGCGGCGCGCGACCGCTGGAGGCGACCGGCGGGACGATCACGTCGACGCCCAGCGCTTCCAGCACTCGCACCGCGGCTTTCCCGCGTTCGACCTGCACGTGGTTGGTGTACAGATCGGGATACAGCACCGCCCGGCGGTCGGGATCGGTGACCGTCGTGTCCCGGTCGGCGAACCACTCGACGAGCGTCTCGCGCTGGAACTGCGGCAGGTCGCGGCGGGCGTCGACGCCGAGCACGCGCTCCATGGCCTGCCGGGAGACCGCGGTGTCCGCGAGCCAGTTCGACAGCGGGGCCGTGATCGACCCCAGTTTCGCGACGGTCTCGAAGTTGCCGAAGAAGCGCTTCTGGAGCGACGGCGACCCCTCCTCCTCGTCCGGCGTCAGGCCGTCGACGAGGAAGTCGAACTGCCCTTCCTTCTCCCCGTTGATCCGGTCGCGGACGACGGTGTTGATCCACGGGATGTCGATGCCGACCGGACAGGCGTCGACACACCGCGAGCAGCCGGTACAGAGGTCGTTGAACTCCTCGGCGGTGTCGAGGCCCTCGATGCCGGCCTCCCAGCCGGTCGCGATCCCACCGGAGTAGGTCTTCCCGCCGAAGGCGTGGCCGCCGACCTGCTGGAAGTTCGCACAGGAGTTCGAGCAGGCCGAACAGCGGATGCAGTACAGCGTCTCGCGCAGGTCGTCGTCCTCGCGCATCGCCATGCGGCCGTTGTCGATCAGGACGAGGTGGAAGTCCCGGTCGGTCGATAGCTCGGAGAGGGGCGTTTCGTCGTCGTCGAAGTCGACCGTGGGGGTGTCGACCGGCGGCGTCAGCAGCGAGAGGTAGGAGGTGATGTCCTGTCCCGTCCCGGAACGGCCGATCAGTTCGACGAACGGCTGGAGGTCCTCGACGCTGGGCACGACCTTCTCGACGCCGGCGACGGCGATCTGGGTGTCGGTGGCGGCGACGGTCTTGCGGGCGTTGCCCTCGCTGGTCACGAGCGCCATCGTCCCCGTGTCGGCGGTGATGAAGTTCGCGCCGGTCATGCCGACCTCGGCGTCCTCGATGAGTTCACCGAGCCGATTCCGGGCGAAGGTCGTCAGTTCCTCGGCCGTTTCGAGTGATTCGTCGGGATCGAACTGCTCGTTGAACAGCTCCGCGATGGCCTCGCGGGACTTGTGAATCGCCGGCGCGACGATGTGGGAGGGCGCTTCGTCGGCGACCTGCAGCACCCACTCGCCCAGATCCGTCTCGACGACATCGACGCCGTCGGCTTCGAGTGCTTCGTTGACTTCGATCTCCTCGCTGGTCATGGACTTGCTCTTGACGACGCGTTCTGCCCCCCGGTCGGCGACGACCTCGCGGACGTAGTCGTTGGCGTCGGCGGCGTCGTCGGCGATGTACAGCGTCCCGCCGTTGTCCTCGACGGTCTCGCGTAGCTGGTCGATCAGGTCGGGGAGGTTCGCGATGGCGTCTTCCTTGATCGCGCGGGCTTCGTCTTTCAGCCCCTCGTAGTCGCTCAGCTTCGCCGTCGAGTCGTACCGGCCCTGATTGAACCCCTTCGTGTTCTGACTGACCGCCGCCCCTTCCGTCGCCATCAGGTGACGGAGTTCCTCGGCGTCACTCATCGTCGTCCTCCAGCACGATCACGTGAACTTCGCTGGGGCCGTGGGCTCCGCGGACGAGTTCGCCCATGTCAGCCGTCGCACTGGGTCCCGTCGCGATGATGGCGCTGCTCGCGTGGTCGCGAAACGACTCGCCGAAGCGGTCGAAGGCGGTCTCCATCCCCGGTACCACGTCGTCCGCGTCGACGACGGCCACGTGGCGGCCGACGAACAGACTCGCCAGTTCCGCCCCGTCAGACGTGCCTGGGATCACCACCGAGCCGTAATCGGCGATGGCGAAGGACGCGGGTGTCACGCCGGTGTCGGCGGCCTTGAGCTCGGCGGGCGTCGGATCGACCGTCACGTCGGTGTCGGAAAGCGAGACGTCGAGGTCCTCCATCGGGATGCCGACGGCGGGTTCTCGGAGGTGCTTTGCGAGTGTCGCGGCGAACGAGGTGCTTGTCGTGCGTTCACAGGGCACGTCCTGCGAGCCAAGCGCAGACACGAATGTGTCTAACGGCGAAGCGGACATATCACTACGTTACGGAGCCTGTTGCATGTAGCTTGCGGGTCCCGCCAGAGCACGACACCGACCGAGCAGATCGGTTGACGCACTGGCCTCGCCCGAGACAGTCGCCGGGACCGTCAGCTTTCGAGCCGGGTCGCTGCAGCGTACCGGCCAGTCGCTTGCGGGGATCCCACTGAAGGATTTATGTACCTGGTCGGCGCATGTGAACGTGCAGGGGCCACACAAAGTAGTGGCACTACTAGAGGCTGTCATGGTCCATCCGTGTGAGTCCCCTCACCACCCCCCACTTTCCCCCACTTTCGAGCCCGGATAGCGGCGCTGCCGGTTCCCGTGACTATCGAACCGTGTCGAGCAGTAGCTTCTGCTCGACGCGTTTGGCCTCTTGCTGCACGTCCCGGACGGCGTCGACGTTGGGACTGACCGAGGTGATCCCGGCCTCGATCAGTTCCCGGACCATCCGGGGCTTCGAGGCCGCTTGCCCGCAGATGCTCGTCGCCACGTCCGCCTCGCGGCAGGTCTCGATCGTCTCACGCAGCAGCGTCAGCACCGACGGGTGGAGTTCGTCGTAGCGGTCGCTCACTCGCTCGTTGTTGCGGTCGACCGCCAGCGTGTACTGGGTGAGGTCGTTCGTCCCGAAGGAGACGAAGTCGACCCCCGTTTCACAGATCGACTCGGCCGAGAGCGCGCTGGCCGGCGTCTCGATCATCACGCCCCAGCGCCGTTTCGCGGGGTCGAGACCCGCGTCCTGCATCGCCGTTTTCAGCGCCAGCACGTCCTCGGCGTCGTTGACCAGCGGGAACATCATCTCGACGTTGTCGTAGCCCAGTTCGTACAGTTTCCGGAACGCCTGGAGTTCGAGACGGAACTGCTCGGGGGCGTCGAGGCTCCGGCGGATGCCGCGATACCCCAGCATCGGATTGTGTTCGTCCGGCTCGTCGCCACCGCCCTCCAGTTGCCGGAACTCGTCGGTCGGGGCGTCCAGCGTCCGCGTGCGGACGGGGCGGGGATAGAACGCGTCGGCGACCGTGCGGATGCTCTCGACCAGTTGATTGACGTAGGCGTCGCTGCCGTGGTCGGCGACGTACCGCTCGGGGGTCTTGCCCGTCGAGAGGATCATGTGCTCCGTTCGCAGCAGGCCGACGCCGTCGGCCCCCGTCTCGGCCGCTCGCTGGGCCGCCTCGGGGATCGAGACGTTCACTTTGACCTCCGTCGCCGTCATGGGTTTGGGCGCTAACTGGGACCCCGCCGGCTGCTGGGGACTGCTGGCCGCCCCCTGATCATCGTCGTCGGTCTCGATGGCGTCGGGGCCGTCGGCGACGATGCCCCGGTCGCCGTCGATGGTGACCCGCTGGTCGTCGGCCAGCGTCGCCGTCGCGCTGTCGGTGCCCACGACGGCGGGGACACCGAGTTCGCGGGAGATGATGGCGGCGTGGCTGGTCATCCCGCCCTCGTCGGTGACGATGCCGGCCGCGCGTTTCATCGCCGGCACCATGTCCGGCGTCGTCATCTCCGTGACGATGATGTCGCCCTCGCCGACCTTGTCTAGCTGGTCGAGCTTTTTGACCGTCCGCACCGTCCCGCTGGCCGTGCCGGGCGCGGAACCGAGCCCGCTGACGAGCACGTCGTCGGACCCGCTCCCTGCGTCCCCGCCGGTCGCTCGCTCGGCGTTGTCCTCGTCGATGGTCGTCACGGGCCGGGACTGGAGCATGTAGATGTCGCCGTCGACGATCGCCCACTCCACGTCCTGTGGCCCGCCGTAGTGGTCCTCGACGCGCTCGCCCAGATCACGGAGCGCCCTGATCTCCTCGTCAGAGAGGACGCGCTGGTCCTGTTTGTCGTCGGGCACGGCCCGCTCGACGGTCTCGCCGGTCTCCTCGTCGCGGACGCACATGACCTTCTTCGTCGCGACGGTCACGTCGTCGAGTTCGTCGTCGGTCCGGTCGAAGACGTAGTTGTCGGGGGTGACTGACCCGGAGACGACGGCCTCGCCGAGTCCCCACGCGGCCTCGACGATCAACTGGGGCGCGCCGGTCGAGGGGTGGCTGGTGAACATGACGCCGCTCTTCTCGGCGTCGACCATCCGCTGGACGACGACGGCGATGTCGACGGCGTCGTGGGAAAAGCCCTGCTCCCCCCGGTAGTAGATCGCTCGCTGGGTAAACAGCGACGCCCAGCAGCGCTTGATTCGGTCGAGCAGGTCCTCGCGAGTGATGTTGAGGAACGTCTCCTGCTGGCCGGCGAAGGAGGCGTCGGGGAGATCTTCGGCGGTCGCGGAGGAACGCACGGCCACGACCGGGTCGCCTTTCAGGTCGTCGTAGGCGGCCAGTACGTCCCCCTTCTGGTCGTCGGGCCACTCGGTTTCGAGGATGAGCTTTCTGGCCCGTTGCTCGGCCTCGGCCAGTGCCGTGCTGTCGGCCGTGTCCACGTTGACCGCCGCGAACAGTTCCTCGGCGATACCGGTCTCCTCGATGAACGTGCGGTACGTGTCGGCCGTGACGACGAACCCCGAGGGGACCGGGAGGCCCGCGCCGGTCAGTTCGCCGAGGGAGGCACCTTTGCCGCCCACGGTGTCGATGTCACTGGCGCTGATCGAACTCAGCCAGGCTACTGGCATTTCGTACTGTTAGTTTCGGAGCCGGCACATACGCTTTGCTGTTCTGGCAGATCGTGACACCAACGGTTCACGGACAGTACTGCTGAACCGGTCAGTACAACTGAGTGACTGACTGGACTGCGGTGGCGCGCGCTGTCGCGGCCTCCGTGCCGCGACGACATTGTGCGAGGGATGACTGAGCGACCACCGGGAGCGAAGGAGTCGGTTGGGGAGGCGTGTGGCTGCGGTGCTGTGCTGTTGCCTGGTGGGATGAACGGGCGAGTGCCGGTCGCGTCATCTGTGGCGGCCCTATCCGAGTGGAACGAGGATATCCGTCACAGATGGCGTTGAGCGGGCCGAGGGCGTTCAGTTGTCGGTCACTCTGGCAGTCACGCGAGCGACTTCATACCAGACTCGCCCAATCAGAAACACCCGCTCAGTAGGCACACCCACTGAGCGGTTGCTCCGATCCGAACCGACTGAACAGGGGACCACGTGACCCCTCTCTCACACACTCTTTCGACAGATCACGCGATGCCGACGTGTTCGCGGAACGCTCGCCCGGTCAGCCACTCCCGGTCCGTCTCGGAGAGGCCGTCGACCTTGTCGAGCCAGTGGCGCGACGCCGCGTAGCCGGCCACGTCGCTGACGTTGGGGTAATCGGAGCCCCAGATCACGCGCTCGCGGCCGAACTGGTCGAGGAACCACCGGACGTGGTCGTGCATATCCGCGTAGGGGAAGCCTTCCTCGGACATGTGGGGAATCTCCGAGACTTTCACGGCGACGTTGTCGTAGTCGGCCAGTTCGGCGAACTGCGCGAAGGTGCCCTCGTCGGTCGGTGTGTCCGGTCCTGCGTGGGCGAAGTGGTCGAACAGGTAGGTGAGTTCGGGATAGGTCTCGACCAGTTCGAGCGCCTGATCGAGCTGGGAATGATCACAGAGGATCTGGACGGCCGCGTCGGTTTCGACGGCTGCCTCCCAGAACGCCGTTTCGTCGATGGCGTCGCGAAGCCAGTCGACGCTGGGGTCGAACCGCTCCCACATCTCGTCGTAGGGACAGGCAGCGCCCAGTCGGAAGCCCAGCACACCGTCGACGGCCATGTACTCGCGCACCTGCTCGGCGGCGGCGTCGGCGAACTGGTCGATCATCACGATGCCGTACAGGCGGTCGTACTCGCGGGCGACCTCGACGGTGTAGGCGTTGTCCGTCCAGTCCCCGATGGGATACCCCACGACGACGGCCTCGTCGACGCCGTGTTCGTCCATGTCGGCGAGGAGGCGCTCGGCCGTGTAGACTGTGTGTACGTCGAAGTCGTCGACCACGTCCAGCAGCGGGCCGTTGGTCCACGGGTGGTCGTCGCTGGGCGCTGCCCACGCGTGTGTGTGCGGATCGAGTACCATACCGAAACGACCGCCAGCGCGATAATTAACCTTTTCCCGAGTGGCGGCTGCGCCGGCACCGTCGGTAGTGTTCAGAGGAGCGGGACCCGTCTCCGACTTGCAGACACCGAAAGCCCTCGTGCAGTTGCGGTCCCGCGGCTCGCTGCGCGCGCTTCGCGTGCTAGCGTCGCCGGGGTTCCCGCAACTACACTCGCCCTTTCATCCGCCAGGGTTCAGACTGTGGGACAGCCGAATCCTGGCGGATGAAAGGGCGAGGCGCGGTCCGGGGTTCTGCGGCGGCACTATCCGAACGGAGTGAGGATATCTGCCACAGAACCCCGGAGCGTGCCAAGGGCTTTCGGTGGCTTGTTCCCATCTCCGTTGTCCTCTTATTTGAACAGCACCGTACCGTCCGGGGGAAGCTATATGCGCCGTGCATCTGACGTGTCTGTATGGAGTACACCACCCTCGGCGACACTGGGATGACCGTCAGTCGACTCTGCCTCGGTTGCATGAGTTTCGGCAGCGGCGACGAGTGGATGCTGCCCGAAGACGAGAGCCACGAGATTATCGACCGCGCCATCGACCTGGGAATCAACTTCTTCGACACGGCGAACGTCTACTCGACGGGCGAGAGCGAGGAGATCCTCGGGTCGGCACTCGCAGGATACGACCGAGACGAGCAAGTCGTCGCGACGAAAGTGTTCGGCGAGATGGGCGACGACCCCAACAGGCAGGGCCTTTCGCGCAAGTCCATCGAGCAGGAGCTGTCGGCCTCGCTGGATCGACTCGGCATGGACACGGTTGACCTCTACCAGACACACCGGTGGGACTACGACACGCCCATCGAGGTAACGCTGCGCGCGCTCGACGACGCCGTCCGGCGCAATCAGGCCCGCTACGTCGGGACCTCGTCGATGTACGCCCACCAGTTCCAGGAGGCGCTGCACACCAGCGACAGCCTGAACCTCGACCGGTTCCAGACGATGCAGAACCACTACAACCTCGTCTACCGCGAGGAGGAACGGGAGATGCTCCCACTGACCGAGAAAGAGAACGTCGGCGTCCTCCCGTGGAGTCCGCTGGCGGGTGGCTACCTCGCCCGGCCCCACGAGGAACTGGAGACGACGACCCGCGGCGAGGACGTCAAGGGGTACGGCCACGGCTACCACGAGAAGGGCGGTCAAGAGATCAACGCACGTGTCGAGGAACTCGCCGAGGAGAAGGGCGCGACGATGGCACAGATCGGGCTGTCGTGGCTACTGCACAAGGAGTGGGTCGACGCCCCGATCATCGGGACGACGAGTGTCGAACACCTCGAAGACGCCGTCGAAGCGCTTGACATCTCGCTGTCGGACTCCGAGATGGAGTACCTCGAAGACCCCTACGAACCGATCGCAGTCACCGGCCACGAATAGCGCCGGTCGCTCTGCGACCGCTGCCGTTCTCTGTCGTTACTTTTTCAGGTAGCCGCCGTCGACGGCGATGGCCTCGCCGGTGATCCAGTCGCCTTCCTCCGAGAGCAGCATGACGGCGGTGTGGCCCACTTCTTCTGGCTGGCCGATCCGGTCGAGGATGTGCTCGTCGACCGCTTCGGCGAGCAGTTCGTCCTCGGTCTTGTCGTACTGCTCCGACCGCTCTTCCAGCCACTGCTTTACCATCGGGGTGTCGACGGTCGCGGGCTTGATCGCGTTGGCGGTGATGCCGTGCTCGGCCAGTTCCTTGGCCAGCACGGTCGTGAAGGCGAGCACCGCGGCCTTCGAGGCCCCGTAGGCACCCTGTCCGGCGAAAGGCCGTTCCGCGCCGACCGAGGAGATGTTGACCACGCTGCCCTCGATCCCGTCGTCGATCATGCTGGCAGCGACGTGCTTGGCAACGAAGAAGGTCCCCTTCGCGTTCACGTCCATGTGGCGGTCCCAGTCGGCCTCGGTCGTCTCCATGAGTGGAATCGCCTGCTGGACGCCGGCGTTGTTGACCACGCCGTGGATCGGGCCAAGTTCGTCGCGTGCGGCGTCGACCGCGTCCTCGACGGCCGCCTCGTCGGTCACGTCGACCTCGAAGACGGCGGCGTCGCCGCCGATCTCGCGGACCCGTTCGGCCGTCTCCGCGGCCACGTCTGGCCGGAGGTCGAACAGCGATACGTCGGCACCGGAGCGGGCACACCGAACGGCGATGCCGCGGCCGATCCCGCGTGCGCCGCCGGTGACGACGACGTGTCTGCCGGCGAGTCTGCTATCTGTCTGCTCGCTCATCGGCTCACTCGTCGACGACGTGGTTGGTCAGGGTGCCGATCCCCTCGATCTCCACGTCGACCTCGTCGCCGGCCTCCAGCAGTTCCGGCGGGTCGCGGAAGATGCCGACGCCGCCGGGCGTGCCCGTCGAGATCACGTCGCCCGGTCGCAGGGTCATGATCCCGCTGATGTACTCGACGACCTCGTTCACGTCGAAGATGAACTGCTCGGTGTTTGACTCCTGCAGGGTCTCGCCGTTGACCCGGCAGGCCACGTCGAGTTCGTTCGGGTCGACGTGCTCGTCCGGGACGAGCGTCGGCCCCATCGGGGAGAACGTATCGTAGCTCTTGCCCCGGAGGTACTGGCCGTCCTCGAACTGGGCGTCGCGGGCGCTCACGTCGTTGATCGCGGTGTAGCCAGCGACGTAGTCCCGGGCGTCGGCGGCGTCGACGTCCTTGGCGGTGCGACCGATCACGACGCCGAGTTCGACCTCGTAGTCGAGTTCCTCGATCTCGGTGGGGTTGACGATCGGATCGCCGGGGTTGGTGACGCTGGTGTCGGACTTGCCAAAGAGCAGCGGGCGCTCGGGCACTTCCTCGTCCTGTTCCTCGGCGTGGTCGTGGTAGTTCAGCCCCACACAGACGATCTTGCCCGGTCGCGGGACCGGCGCGAGCAGGCGCGCTTCCTCGACGGGGACGGCCTCGTCCGCGGCAGCGTCGGCCGCGTCCGCGACGACGTTCAGGAAGCCCTCATCGGTCAGTTGCTGGTACGTCACGTCTTCGCGCAGGCCCGCGAGTGGGACGATCTCATCGTCGCGACGAACGCCCCACTGTGGGGTACTACCGGTGGTGTATCGAACGAACTGCATCATCAGTGAAATTCCGGCGAATCATCCTAACTGTTTCCCTTCGGACGGGTCAGTGGCCGTCGCTCCCCGGGTGGTACTCCGGTGCGTCCACTGTACGACTAACAGTTAACACGGCACGTGCTGTAGCGCAGTCATGGAGCGAATAGCGTTCCACCTCCGTCTCGAAGACGGACAACGAGCGGCGTATCGCGACGAACACGAGAGCGTCCCCGACGCGCTCGAAGCGGCGTATCTCGAATCGGGGGCCGGACTGGAGACCTACTCGGTGTTCGAAGCCGACGGCCACGTGTTCGGCTACATGGAAGTCGAAGATCCCGACGCGATCCGATCAGTGATGGCAGACAGCGACGCACAGGCCTCGTGGGGGGAGGTGATGGAGCCGGTCGTGACCGAGGACAGCCAGGAGTGGCTGGACGAAGTGTATCGAATGTGCTGACCGACGGCGCTACGAGTACGTGAGGTTGACCTCGATGACGTTCGCACTGGAGAGGATCAGGTCCGGCACTTCCTCGCGGAACTCCTGGCCGCGCAGGCGGCTCTTGGGGCCCGAGACGCTCATCGCGGCGATGGCTCGGCCGTCGTCGTCGGTGATCGGCGCGGCGACACAGCGCATCCCCTTGACTCGCTCCTCGTCGTCGTAGGCGTAGCCCCGCTCTGCGATCTCGTCGAGTTCGTCGTACAGTTCGCCGCGGTCGGTGATCGTCTTCTCCGTGATCTGGGGCAGGCCGTGGCGGTCGATGATCCCGTCGACCTCCTCGCGAGACCGGAAGGCGAGGATCGACTTGCCCATCGCTGTCGTCTGGAGGGGTACCCGCATCCCGGCGTGGGTGTCTAGCTGGACGGCGTCTGGCCCGCGGGACTTGTAGAGGAACACGCCGCGGCCGTGTTCCTCGATCATCAGGTTCGTGTGCTCGCCGGTCTCGTCGGCCAGTTCGTCGACCTCCTGGCGTGCGATGGTGTACACCTTCTGTCGGGACCGGGCCTGTTCACCGATCCCGAGGAAGCGCGTCCCGACGTAGTAGTCGCCGTCGGACTTGACGAGGTACTCCTCTGCTTCCAGGGTCCGCAAGTGATCGTGGATCGTACTCGTCGGCTTGTCGAGTTCGCTCGCCAGTTCCGAGACGCCAGCCCCCTCCAGTTCCCGCAACTTGGTGATGATCTCGAAGGAGGTCTTTGCCGCCTTGACCGGAACTTGATCCGTCATAGCCGGATGAACGAACTCCCGGAGTATCAACGTTGCGGCTGTTCGAGCCGCTGTCTCTGTGTCAACAGTAGCAGAAAGTGTGGCCGTTGACCGACAAGCAGTCAGGAAAACTGCGGCATCACTTCGTCGGCGAACAGTTCCATCCCGCTGGTGTCGGGGAAGTCGACGAACCAACCCTGGAACTTCGTGACGCCGGCGTCGATCCGCCGTTCGATGGCCTCGGCGCACTCCTCGGGCGTGCCCATCACGAAGTACTCGCGGGCGTCTGCCTCGGTCTTGATCGGTGCCTGATCCTGATACTCCTCCTCGAACTGGATCGGGAGCATCAGGTCCAGCAGGCGGTCGAGTTTCTCCTGATCGCGCGTGCAGAACACGTGGCCGTCCCACGAGTACTCGACCTCGTCGGGGTCCCGACCGACCGTCTCGCAGTGGTCCTCGATGACGCCGATCTTGTGCTCTAAGGTGTCCACGTCGCCGTTGAACACGTCCGTGTTCCACACGTCGGCGTGCTTGGCGACCAGTTTCAGCGTCACCTGCTCGCCCTGCCCACCGACCAGAATCTCGGGATGGGGGTCCTGGACCGGCGCGGGCGAACAGGGGGCGTCCTCGATCTGGTAGTGGTCGCCGTCGAAGCTCGCGCCGTCGCCGCCGGCCGCCCACATCCGTTTCATCAGACGGATCGACTCGTCTAAGCGCATCAGGCGCTCGAACCCGTCGCGGTACTCCCAGCCGTAGGCGTCGTACTCGGGTTCGTGCCAGCCCGCGCCGAGGCCGAGTTCGAGGCGACCGTCGGAGATCACGTCCAGCGTCGCGGCCATCTTGGCCACGAGCGCGGGGTTGCGGTAGTCGTTGCACAGCACGAGCGACCCGATGTTGATGTCGTCGGTGAACCCGGCCATCGCCGACAGGAGCGTCCAGCACTCGTACTCGGCGCGGTCCCGCCCGAGCATGAGGTGGTCGGGTGCCCACGCGGCGTCGAAGCCCAGTGCCTCAGCCTTCAGGATGCCCTCCTTGGTCGTCTCCCAGTCCAACGCCTCGTACTCGGGGGTGTCGCGGTGGACCGGTTCCTCGTCGCCGGCATCGGGTGCGCCGGCGAACACGGGCACGTTGTACTCGAATGTGATGTCCGTCATGGGTCACTCCACGGCGAAGTGTTCGAGCGCCTCGTGGTTCAGCTGCGTACTGATGCCGGGCTCGTCGGGCAGCGGGATCGACCCGTTCTCGGGCGACGGCGGGTTCTCGAAGATGGCGTCGGCGTAGGTCGACTCCTGTTCCTCCTGGCGCTCCTGGAACCACTCGGGGGTCGGGAAGTACTCGGCCATCGGCATGTTCGTGTGGCCCGCGATGGCGTGCAGCGTCGGGTTCGTGCCGGCGTGGGGGATCACGGGTACGTCGTGGACTTCCGCCATGTCCGCGACTTTCTGGAGTTCGGTGATGCCCCCAACCCGGCCAACGTCCGGCTGGAGGATGTCGACGGCACCTTCTTCGAGGAGGTCCTCGTGGCCCCAGCGGGTAAACTCGTGTTCGCCGCCCGATATCGGCATCGGCGCGGCCTCTCGGACCTCGGCGTAGCCCGAAATGTCGTCGGCGATGACTGGCTCCTCGACCCACGCCATGTCGTACTTCGCGAGCCGTTGGGTCATCTTCTTGGCGTACTTTACCGACCAGCCCATGTAGGCGTCGGCTGCCACGTCGATCTCGTGGCCGACGGCGTCACGGACCGTCTTGACGATCTCCTCGTTCTTGTCCATCCCGGAGCGACCGGCCTCGGGGCCGTGGAGGAAGCGCAGTTTCACGGCGTCGAAGCCCGCCTCGGCGTATTCGAGGGCCTCGCGTTCGAGCTTCTCCATGTCGACGGGGTGGAGGTTCGAGGCGTACGCCGGGATTTTGTCTTTGGTCGGGCCGCCCAGCAGTTCGTACACCGGCTTGCCCGCGTCCTTGCCGGCGATGTCCCACAGCGCCTGATCGACGGCGCTGATCGCCATGACGGCGACGCCCTTCCGGCCGAAGGGCAGCGTCGCGCGGTACATCTGCTCCCAGAGAAACTCCCGTCGCATGGGGTCTTTGCCCTCGACGATCTTCGAGAGGGTCTCCTCGACGACGGTGGCGATAGCACCGCTGCCCCAGTTGCCGACGCCGACGCCGGTGATGCCGGCGTCGGTCTCGATCTCGACGACCACGTCGCCGACTGGGCCCATCCACTTGCGGCGGGCCTGCGGATTCTCGCCGTCGACGTTGCGGTACTCGTCGTACTTGTTCATGATGGTGACGAGGGGGAACTCGATGAACTCGCCCCAGGAATCGTTGCTGATCTTCGTGGCTGAAACGTTGGTAATTTCCATGATCTGTAGTTTCGGATGCGTCGGATAGCGTGTTAAACGTTCGTGACTGTTTCGTCGGTCCGCGTCATACGGATAGTTGTCGTTCTGCCCCGGATCGATCGCACGCAGTCGTGCGGTCGACCGGGAAAACGTCTACAACTGTCCGTATCATTCCTCGCCGAAGGTAAAGACCGGTTTGCAGGTCTCCGAGTCGAGGAACGCCTCGAAGGCCGCGCCGGCCTCGTCGATGTCGTAGGAGGTGTCCAGCACGGCGTCGATGTCGATCTCGCCGCTCTCCATCAGGCGCAGGGCCTGCTCGAAGTTCTTCCACTTCGAGCCGTAGGACGTGTTGATGTCGATTTCGCCCCGGACCACGGGCGGCATGAAGATCTCGCTGTCCTCGCCGGGGATGCCCACGACCACGATCTGGCCGCCCTTGCGAACGTAGTCGACGGCCTCCTCGACGCCGGAGTGGTGGCCGGTGGTGTCGAACACGAGGTCGAAGCCCAGTCCGTCGGTTCGCTCCTCGACTACGTCGTCGAGGTCGGTCGCCTGCACGTTGACCGTGCCGATGCCCTGTTCGTCGAGGAGCGGCAGACGGTAGGCCGCGTCTTTCCCCAGTCCAGACACGACGACGTTCGCGCCGACCGAATCCGCGACGATGGCGGTGAGGACGCCGATCGGCCCCGGTCCCTCGACCAGCACGTTGTCACCGGAGGTGAGCCGCGACTGGTCGAGGACGGCACGCGTCGCGATGCTGGTCGGCTCGGTGATCGCGGCCTCCCGCAGTGGCACGTCCTCGGGAACCGCGTGGAGGTGTTGCTCGCCGACGACGGTGTAGTTGGCGTATGCTCCGTCGTTGTGCATCCCGGTGATCGAGAAGTTCTGGCAGACGTTCTCCTGCCCGTTCTTGCACTGGAAGCAGTGACCACAGTCGTGGATCGGCTCCTCGACGACCTTCTGCCCCACCTCGAAAGTCTCGACGTCCTCGCCGACCTCCGCGACCGTCCCGGAGTACTCGTGGCCCATGATCCGCGGCACGGGGATCCACTCGTAGCCGCCTTCGTAACTGTACGCCCCAGCGTCGCTGCCACACAGGCCCGCCGAGTGAACCTCGACGAGCACTTCGTCAGTCCCGGGCGACGGACGTTCTCGTTCCTGTACCTCGACCGCTTTAGCCCCTGTCTGTACGATAGCTTGCATGTCTGATGAGTCCTCAGGCTCGACCTGAATACGAACTGATTGCGGGCTTCAATATATAACGCTTGTGCAAGCTTCGGCTGTTGTCGTGAGCTGTGCTAAATGTGATAATCGAATGTTAGAAATCGGTTCCGGCGATGCCGGAAACAGGTCCATATCGTCGATACCGCCGAGAAACCGGTATTCGGTCGGTTGAGAGGACAGTTCGGGATCGCTGCTGTTACTGTAACAAAAGTACTATTGTTTTATTCTTTATCCGGTGATAGCGGAAACTGGTTTTCCGCACCGCTGTACCGTCGTGACCCAACGACGAGGGGGCAGGGAGCGAAAGCGGGGCGACCGAGGCGCCGGGACAGACGGTGCGGTCACCGATACGCCGGCACGAGGTGGGACGACCGAAGCGCCGGACCCGATCAATTGACGCGCGCACGCCTTGCGAGATCGCGGGGCTGACAGTCCACTGAATCGGATTATTGATCAAAAGGTTTATCCTACCCACCTCCGTGTCACACAACGTATGGCAGTTCGCGACAGCGTCACCTTCCGTCAGTCGACTCACTCGTGGCCCCGATCACGCCAGCGTCACGAACGGACGGGGGCGTCGCCCTGTCTCGAACGACCGACTCGTCACCGAGACACGGCCCGAGACACAGCGGTTCGGGCGTCTGCAACGATGACAATGACTGATTTCCCATCGCACACGGCGGCACCGGCTGTACAGCAACGGAGGTGGTCCACCGATGGCCTCTGAATCACAGGAGAGTTCGCTGGACCTCAACCAATCGGAGACGAAATCGCGCTTCAGCATCGACAACCTGACGCTCTCGACCCAGGAGTCGATCCAGGGGTGGCTGTTCGTTCTCGGCAAGATCGCGATCATCCTCTTCGTCATCGGGTTCCCGATGGCCTTCGCGGTGTACCTGAGCTTCACCGACTCGAACCTCGTGAACCTGCCCGGGGAGTTCATCGGGCTGGAGAACTACGTGTGGGTGCTCAACCAGGACGTGTGGTGGACATCCCTGAAGAACGTGTTCCTGCTGGGCGGGATCGTCATTCCGACGAACATCATCTTCTCGTTCAGTACAGCACTGTTGCTCAGAGAGAAGCTCCGTGGAAGCACGCTGTACCGGGTCGCGTTCCTGATCCCGGTGTCGGGCCCGCCGATCATCTGGGCCATCGTCTGGAAACTGATTCTGTTCCCCAACGAGGGTGGGATCATCAACGCGGCCCTGCTGGAACTCGGGCTGATCGGATCGTACCTCCCCTTCCTCTCGGACACCACGCTGGCACTGCCCTCGGTGATCATGTCCCAGATGTGGGGCTTCGGGCTGTCGATGCTGATATACATGGCCGCGCTCGCGGGGCTGCCGGCGTCGGTCATGGAGTCGGCCGCGATGGACGGCGCGAACAAGTATCAGAAGGTCCGGTACATCATCTGGCCGCTGATGAAACCGACGACGTTCTTCCTCGTCGTCATCCAGCTCGTGCTGGTGATGCGGATGGGCTTCGGGGCCGTCTTCGTGATGACCCAGGGCGGACCGCTCAACTCCACGATGGTGCCCTCGTACTTCATCTACCAGTTGGCCTTCCAGTACAACAGCTTCGGCCAGTCGGCGGCGGCGGCGATCCTGATGTTCGTCGTCACGGCGCTGATCGCACTGATCTCGTACAAACCACTGCAGAGCAACGCGGAGTACTACCAATGATTCCGACACACACTCCCGACCCCACGGAGGTGACCGACCGATGAGTTCCGACCACGAGACGATCTTCGAGGACCCGTCGACGACCAAGGGCATGATCGAGCGCCTCAGCGCCCACGCGTACCTGTTCGTCATCGCGGCGCTGACGGCGGGACCGTACCTGCTGATGGCGTCGGTCTCGCTGATGGAACTGGGCTGGAAGCCGGTCGTCCCGCCGAAGGTGATCCCGGAGGTCTGGGGCTTCGTCAACTACCTCGACGTGTGGCTCGGCCGGACGCCGCTGCTCGACCGCGGGTTCTTCGGGTTCTTCGTGAACTCGCTGCTGTACGCCAGCGGCGCGACGCTGGTCGTGCTCGTCTTCGACTCGCTGGCGGGCTACGCGTTCGCCCGCCTGGAGTTCGCCGGGCGTGACGTGACCTTCGCCGCGGTGCTGGCGACGATCATGATCTCGCCGATGATCCTCTTCATCCCGGTGTACCTGATGTTCAACGAGTTCGGGCTGGTCAACACCCGACTCGGGATCATCCTGCCCCACACCATCAGCGGGTTCGGGGTGTTCCTGATGCGCCAGTTCATCAAGACCCTGCCCACCTCCCTGGAGGACGCGGCGCTGATGGACGGCTGTTCGCGCTTTGGCGTCTACTGGCGCATCGTCGTCCCGATGATGAAGCCCGCCCTCGTCACGCTGGGCATCATCACGTTCATCACGGTCTGGAACTCGTTCCTCTGGCCGCTGGTGCTGGCCCGGGACGCAGCACTGTACAACCTCCCGGTCGCGCTGGGCTACTTCCAGGGCCAGGTCAGCACGCTCTGGGCACCGCTGATGGCCGCCGCCGCGATGACGCTGATCCCGATGGTCGTGCTGTTCGTCTCGATGCAGCAGTACTACGTCCGCGGGTTCGTCCTCGGCGGTCTGAAGGGGTAATTCGCGCCGTCGATTCGTCTTTTCGTCGCCGCTCCGTTTCTCGTCGAACTCCGTCGAACATCCACGACGAGCGGGCGGCCGGAGCACTCGTGTAGTTTTATGTGATCGGCCCCATCCCTTTCGTCATACCATGACTGATGTCACGGTTCATCGAGGCCTCACCTACGCCGAGCGAGAATCCGGCGAGATGCAACTCGACCTCTACGTCCCGGAGAGCGAATCGCCGCCGCTGGTCGTCTACGTCCACGGTGGCGGGTGGGTCGCGGAGACGCGTGACAACGTCCCCGACCCGGCGCGGTACGCCGCGGCGTGGGACTGTGCCATCGCCACGGTGAGCTATCGACTCCAGACGGTCCCCGACGGATCGCCGGTCGCGGAGATGACCGACGCGGACAACCCCACCCCGAGCGGACAGTTCCCCGACCACTTCGTGGACGTGAAGGCCGGCATCCGGTGGCTGCGGGCCCACGCCGACGAGTACGGCTACGACGCCGAGCGGATCGCCGCGTGGGGTGCCTCGGCAGGTGGGCACCTTGCCCTGCTCGCGGCCGTCGTCGACGACGTGACCGACCTCGGTGACGCCTTCGCCGACGAGGTCGAGAAGACCGTCGCCCCCGAGGAATCCGGTGGCGTCCAGGCCGTCGTCGGCTGGTACGGCGTTTCGGACATGACTCTCGCCGCCGACGACGACGGTCTCGTGCAGTTACTGCTGGGCGGCCCGCCCTCGGAGTGCCCCGAGCGGTACGCGCAGGCGAGCCCGGTCACCCACGTCACGCCCGAGAGCCCGCCGACGCTCCTGCTGCACGGCCGCGAGGACGAGGTCGTGAGCGTCGAGCACAGCCGTCGGTTCTTCGACGCGCTGGCCGACGCTGGCGTCGATGCCGCCCGGTATGAACTCCACGACCTGAACCACGTCTGGGCCGAGCACGTCGAAGCCATCCAGTCAGAACGCGTCGGGATGGACCTGCTGGCGGCCGAACCGACCCACGCACAGTCGGTGTACGAGGCGACCCACGTGCCGGCGGGCGGGTCGCCGGCCCCGCTCGTCGCTGATTTGCCGCCCGCCGGCCCCGAAGCGATCGAGCAGTTCCTCGACCGGACGATCCGGTGATCGCGGTCGGACCATTCGTCCGAACGACCGCCTCAGATTATAGAAAAACATTAATGGTTGGGAATAGAACGAGAGAGTATCAATGGGAGAGCTTAACCTGGAGACCCTTAGGAAGGAGTTCGGCGAAGAGGGCGGCGAACACGTTGTCGCGGTCGACGATCTGGACATCGACATTCAGGACGGGGAGTTCCTGATCCTCGTCGGGCCGTCGGGCTGTGGCAAGTCGACGACCCTGCGCTGTATCGCGGGCCTCGAACAACCCACGAGCGGCGAGATCGTCCTCGACGGGAACCCCGTGACACAGAAAAAGCCCAAGGACCGGAACATGGCCATGGTGTTCCAGAACTACGCGCTGTACCCCCACATGACCGCCCGGGAGAACATGGCCTTCGGCCTTCGGATGACCACCGAGATGAGCCCCGACGAGATTGACACCCGGGTCGTCGACGCCGCCGAACTCATGGGCATCGAGGACCTGTTAGAGAAAAAGCCCGGTGAGCTCTCCGGCGGCCAGCAACAGCGTGTCGCGCTCGGGCGCGCCATCGTTCGCGACCCCGAGGTGTTCCTGATGGACGAACCCCTCTCGAACCTGGACGCAAAGCTTCGGACCCAGATGCGTACGGAGCTACAGGACCTCCAGCAAGATCTGGACGTGACGACGATCTACGTCACCCACGACCAGACCGAGGCGATGACGATGGGCGACCGCATCGCCATCCTCAACCACGGCGAACTCCAGCAGATCGGCACGCCCTCGGAGTGCTACCAGGAACCGAACAACCAGTTCGTCGCCGGCTTCATCGGCTCGCCGCCGATGAACTTCTTCGACGTGGAACTGGCCGACGACACGCTCGTCAGCGACGATTTCCAGGTGTCGATCCCCGACAGCGCCCGCGGTGAGTTGACCGGTGCCGGTTCGGAGTTCGTCCTCGGCATCCGCCCCGAGGAGATCCTGAGTCAGGAAGACGCCGCGGGCAACGACGACGCGTTCAGTATCGAGGTCAACGTCGTCGAGCCCCTCGGTGACGTGACCTACCTCTACACCGAGTTCGGCGGCAGCGAGGTGACGATCAGCGTCGACCGCAACACCGACATCGAACCCGGCGACTCGGTCCGGATCGCGTTCCCCCAGAGCGAGATCCACGTCTTCGATCCCAAGACCGGCGAGGCGCTGATCACCCGGGGCGAACCCGCCGGCGAGGATCTGCTGGACGACGCTGGCACCACGTCCGGGACCTCCGAAGCCTGACTCCCGGTTCCGACGGACAGCGGTCAGTACCACACCAACGTTTTTCTCCGTTCTCGACGCACGGTCGGTCATGCATACGATCGGTCTCGTCGGCGTCGGCTACATCGGTACCGAGTTCCTGAAACGACTGCTCGCGGACGGCTACGACGTGGTCGTGTTCGACGTCGACGACGAGTCCGTGACGCGCGCGACCGACCGCGGCGCGTCGGCCGCCGACAGCCCTGGGGCGGTCGCCGCCCAGAGCGACGCCGTCGTCCTCGCGCTCCCGGGCTCGCCCGAAGTCGAAGCCACCTTGGAGGGGCCCGACGGCCTGCTCGACGCGCTTGACGACGGCCAGCCCGTGATCGACGTGACGACGACCCACCCCGACACGTCGGTCGTCGCCGAGGAGTTGTGCGACGAGGCCGGCGCGGCCTACCTCGAAGCGCCGATCACCGGCGGCGCGCCACGCGAAGGGTACCAGATGATGGTCGGCGGGACCCCGGCGCGCTACGAGGCGGCCACGCCGCTGCTCGATACGCTCTGTGACGCTCACGTCCACGTCGGTTCGATCCCGGACGGGACGGTGCTCAAACTCGGCCTCCAGATGCGCTACGCCGGACAGGCGGCGCTGGACGCCGAGATCGTGGAGTTCACCCGCGACAACGGGGTCGACCCCGCGCTGTATCGGGACTTCTTCGGGATGGACGTGTGGGAGCGGTACCTGACCGGCGACTTCCAGCAGGGGATCGAAGGGCTGGGTGGGCTGGCGATCTGGCACAAGGATCTCCGGTACGCCCGGGAGTTCGCCGCCGAGGAGGGGACGGCGCTCCCGCTGGCCGGCGTCGTCCACGAGGCCTACAAGGCGACGACGCGGCGGGTCGACGAGACAGAGGGCCACGCCGCCGCCCTGATCCGGTACTGGCTGGCGCTCAACGACGCCACCGACCGGTACGAGTGAGGCACAGAGTGGCCGGTCGTGTTTAGTTACGCGGATCGGGAGATTGATGCACCGAAAGCGCTCGCGCAGTTGCGGTCCCGCGACTCGCTGCGCGCGCTGCGCGTGCTTGCGTCGTCGGGGTTCCCGCAACTGCACTCGCCCTTTCATCCGCCAGGTTTCAGACTGGTCAACAGCCGAATCCTGGCGGATGAAAGGGCGAGCGGTGCTCGATCCCTCCCGGGCGATGCAAGCACCCACTGGAGCGCAGCGAGCCCCGGAGTGGTCAAGCACCGCGAGGGCTTTCGGTGGTCGTACGAACCCAGTGAGTTTGCCTTCGAACACCCAGCGTAGCGAGTCTCTCGGTGCCTCGTTGTCGATTTCGGTCGCTGAACCACATACTGCAGAGCGGGCGGGGGAAAAGCTTAACCTGGCTGCTGAAGACTGATTAGACATGTCTGCACCCCCAGCAGAGCAGTCGCAGCGACCGGTAGACCTGCGCGTCGAGTACGAGGACGCGCCGGTCAACGTCGACCCGACACGAGCCCCGCGGTTCGCGTGGCGACTGGCGACGGACGCGCGCGACAGCAGCCAGCGCGCGTATCGGATCGTCGTCGGTCACGACCCCGAGGCCGTCGCCGACGGCGAGGGGACGATGTGGGACTCGGGCGTCGTCGAGTCGGGCGAATCGACCAGCGTCGTCTACGACGGCCCAGACCTGGCGGCCGACGAGACCTACTACTGGTCGGTGAAAGTCGAGACCGACGCCGGCGAGACCGAGTGGGCCGACCCCGCGCAGTTTGGCACCGCGCTCGAACCGGAAGACTGGCGGGGCGACTGGATCGCCCACCAGCCAGACGGTGGCGACTCGAACGGCTGGCGCAGTCAGTGGTCCGACCCCGACGACGCCGTCGAGCCGTGGGTCCAGGTCGACCTGGGCGAGTCGACCGACATCGGCGCGGTGACGCTGCACCCCGCCGAGCCGGTCGACGTGGTCCGGACGCCCGACGACACGGCCGTGACCATCTCGTGGGACGAGAACCCCATCGAGGGCTTTGGCTTCCCCGACGCCTACCGCGTCGAGGTGGCCGACGACCCCGCGTTCGAGGACGCGACGGTCGTGGCCAAGGAGACCATCGAAAGCGAGGACGTCCCCGTCGAGGAAATCGACGGCCAGCCGGACAACAGCGTCGACCCCCAGACCCACGCGGTCGAGACGGGCGGTCGGTACGTCCGCGTGACCGCGACCGATCTGTTCGAGGTGTCACCCGCGACGCAGGCCTCCCACGTCCGCAGCGACGACCGCGTCGTCGAGCAGGTCCAGTCGTGGCAGTGCTTCGCGCTGGCGGCTCTGACCGTCGACGACGGCGACGGGACCGACATCGCCGCGGGAGCCGGCGTCGACGCCTCCTCGTCGGTCGAGACCGACACGTGGGGACGCGACCGGCTGGTCGACGGCAACGACGGGTCGGTGATGGCCTCCTCCTCCCCGCTGCTCCGGACCGAGTTCGACCTCGACGGGACGGTCGCCGACGCCCGGATTCACGTCGCGGCCGTGGGCTACGGCGAACTGTACGTCAACGGCGAGCGGATCGGCGACGGCCACCTCGATCCGGCGTGGACGGACTACGAACAGCGAGTCCTCTATTCGAGCCACGACGTGACCGACGCGCTCGCGGCGGGCGAGAACGCGCTCGGTCTGTGGCTCGGCCGTGGCTGGTTCGCCAAGAGCAGTTCCTACTGGGTCGCCGACGGCTCCCCTCGCGCTCGGGCGACGCTGACCGTCGAGTTCGAGGACGGCCGGACCCGGGCCATCTCGACCCGTGGTGACTGGGACGCGACCGACAGCCCGATCCAGGCCAACGACATCTACGACGGCGAGCACTACGACGCTCGACTCGAAGCCAGCGGCTGGCACGAACCGGGCTTCGACGGCGACTGGGACACGGCCGCGGTGGTCGACGAACCCGGGGGCACCCTGCGCCCACAGCGGGTCGAGTCGATGCGGGTCGTCGACACGTTCGACGTGGCGGAGGTCCACGACCACCCCGAGGGACCGATCCTCGACTTCGGCCAGAACCTCACTGGCTGGCTCGAAATCGAGGTCGAGGGAGCCAGCGAGGGCGAGGAGATCACGCTCGCCCACGCCGAGGCGCTGACCGAGGACGGTGACCTCTCGACGGAGGACCTGCGCAGCGCCGACGCGACCGACACCTACGTCGCCCGCGGCGACGGCACCGAGACGTACGAACCCCGCTTCACGTACCACGGCTTCCGTTACGCGCAGGTGTCGGGCTACCCCGGCGAGTTCGACCCGGAGAACGTGACCGCGAAGGTCGTCCACACGGGAATGGATCGCCGCGGCGAATTCAGTTGCTCGAATCAGGATCTGAACCAGTTGCAGCACAACTCCGTGTGGGGACTGCGTTCCAACACGCACTCGATCCCGGAGGACTGCCCCCAGCGCGACGAGCGCTTCGGCTGGACCGGCGACGCCCACATCTCGACGCGGGCGCTCCTCTTTAACTTCGACGGCGTCCGCTTCGACGAGAAGTGGGCCCGCGACCACGACGACGTGGCGAGCGAGATGGGCTACGTCACCGACGTGATTCCCAACAAGGCCCACGAGGACCCCGCGGACCCGACGTGGTCGATCACGCGCGTGATGATCCCGTGGTACCTCTACCGGCACGACGGCGACGACGGCATCCTCCGCGAGCAGTACGAGGGGATGCGCGACTACGTCGACTACTGGCACTCCGTGACCGACGACGGCATTCTGGGCGACGAGTACGGGAAGTTCGGCGACTGGCTGGCCTTCGAGAACACCGACGGCCGCCGTGGACTCCCCCACGACCTCTACAACACCGCCTTCCTCTACCAGGTCACGGACACGTTCGCGAAGATCGCCGGCGTCGTCGGCAGCGAGAGCGACCGCGAACGCTATCGCGCTCGCGCCGAGGACCTCGCCGCGGCGTTCAACGACGAGTACTTCGACGCCGAGGCGGCCGAGTACGGCCCCGGCACGCAGTCCTCGTACGCCGTGCCACTCTTCCTCGGGATGGTCCCCGACGAGCACGTCGACGCGGTCGTCGAGAACCTCGTCACGAAGGTCGAATCGGACGGCGGAAAGCTCAAGACCGGGTTCCTCGGAACGCGACCGCTGATCCACACGCTCGCGGACCACGGCCACCCCGAGGTGGCCTATCAGGTCGTCAGCCAGCCCGAACAGCCCGGCTGGGTGTACATGGCCCGCAACGGCGCGACCACCATGTGGGAGCGCTGGGACAGCGACAGCCGCGTCGGCGACGGGATGAACTCGTTCAACCACTCGCCCTTCACCCACATCTCGGAGTTCTTCTACGAGGTGCTGGCGGGGATTCAGCTGGGCGACGAACCGATCACCGACCACGTGACGATCGCGCCGGCGATGGTTGCGGACCTCGACTGGGTCGACGCCAGCGTCGAGACGCCGACGGGCGATCTGGAGGTCGTCTGGGAGCGCAGCCGTCAGGGGTACGACTGCTGGGTCACCGTCCCGTGGAACACGACCGCGACGGTGCGCCTGCCCGACGCGGCCAACGCAGCGGTCGCTGAGTGCGGCGTTCCGCTGGCCGAGGGCGCGCCCGAGGGCATCCACGCGGTCGAACCCGACGGCGACGACCTCGTCCTCGAGGTCGGCTCCGGCGCGTTCGAGTTCTCCGTGGAGTAGCGCCTCGGAATTTCGCAGACAGCTTTTTACCCCGCCAAATCCTCACTAACGACGATGACTGATTCAGCAGCGCCGATACGGGCGGCTGTCGTCGGTTGTGGCGGGGCCGGACGGAATCACGCGGCGGGCTACCGAACCGCGGCCGACGCGGACTTCGTCGCCGTCTGTGATCTGGACCGGGAACGGGCGGACGAACTGGCCGCCGACTACGACGTGATCGCGTACGACGACCTCGACGCGCTCCTCGACGAACGCGATCCCGATGTCGTCTCGGTCGCCACCCCCGAAAAGTACCACGTCGAGCCGACGATCACCGCACTGGAAGCCGGCGCGGACGTGTTCTGCGAGAAGATCATGGCCGACTCCGTGGCCGGCGGCCGGCGGATGGTCGAGACCGCCGAGCGGACCGGGGGGACGCTGGCCGTCGACTACAACTACCGGCACATGCCGTCGTTCGCTACGCTGAAAGACCGCCTCGACGCGGGCGACCTCGGCGACGTACATCTGGCCAGCGCCGACGCCCACGCCTACGGCTGGCACCACACCCTCGATCTGCTCACCTTCCTGCTCGGCGAACCCCGGCGGGTGCGAGCGACCCTCGATCACGACCCCGAGGCCGTCGCCGAGCAGTTCCGTCTCGACGACGTGCTGTACGTCCCCTCGAACGCCGTCTCGGCGACCGTCGAGTTCGAGAGCGGCGTGCTGGCCTCGATATCGTCGTCGATCCACACCGACCTCGACGACCACCTGATCGACCTCGCCGTCTACGGCGACGAGGGGCGGGTCAGACTGACCGGGATGACGCCCGACGACAGCACCGGTACCGTCGCGCCCGGGCCACTGGCCGACGACCTCCTGGCGGTCGAGTCGATCACGCTCGATACGTCCTTCACACGCTCTATCGTCGCCTTCGTCGACGCGATGGCCGCCGGCGAGGACCCACCGACGACTGGGGTGGACGGCATGCGCCTGCTCGAACTCGAACACGCCGTCCTCGAAGCGGACGACACCGACGGGTGGGTCGACCTGTGAGGATCACTGGCTCGTCGCTGCTGTACAGCCGACTCTCCTTCGAGGACGCCTGCCACAGACTCGCCGACCTGGGCTTCGACGCCGTCGACGTGGGGCTACAGGAAGGATGGGCCCACGTCGACCCGAGTTCCGTCGTCGGCGCGGTCGACGCGACGGCAGACGAGATCGCGGCGACCTGTGAGGCCGCGGGCCTCGAACCGGTCGCGCTGAACGTCAACGCGGGCGACGTGGACCTCGCCACCGAGGTCGAGCGCGTCGAGGCGGTCGTCGAACTGGCCGCGGCCCTCGGCGTTGGCGTCGTGACGCTGCCGGCCGCCGGCGTCGACGCCTCGCTGGCCGACGACTGCTCGCGCTTTCGCACGCTGGTCAAACTCACCGCGGGGACCGACGTGACCCTGACCGTCGAGACCCACTGGGGGACACTGACCGAGGACCCCGTTACGGCCGCCAAATACGCGAGCGAGGTCCCGGGACTCGGGTACACGCTCGATCCGGGCCACTTCGTCGTGGGCGAGCACCCCACCGACCACCCGTGGCGCGAACTGCTCGACGACGTGGCTCACGTCCACGTCCGACAGGCCGGCAACGGATGGGACGAGATTCAACTGTCGCCCGACGCCGGCGACCTCGACGTGGAATCGTTCGTCCAGTCGCTCCGTCACGCGGGCTACGACGGTCTTCTCACGGTCGAGTACATCGACTCGCTCGACGGGGTCGACCCGGACGAGGCCGAGCGGCAGGCAGCGGCGATGCGGACGCTGCTCGCCGAGTCGCTCGAGTAGCGAGCAGGCACAACTGTTTTGCCGACGCTCCCGTTTGCTCTGTCCATGGAGACGAAACCGCTCGGCACGACCGGCGAACGGATCAGCGAACTGGCGCTGGGGACGATCTACTTCGACAGCACGATCGATCGAGAGACCTCCTTCGAGATTCTGGACACCTACTACGAGGCCGGGGGTCGATTCCTCGATACGGCCAACAACTACGCGACGTGGCTTGAGGGGTACGACGAGCCCCAGAGCGAGTACCTGTTGGGCGAGTGGCTCGACGAGCGTGGCGTCCGCGAGGAGATGACCATCGCGACGAAACTCGGGTTCAATCCGCCGGGGATGGAGCGCAGCCTCGACCCCGACCTGATTCGCGAGTCCGTCGACGCGAGCCGCGAGCGCATGGGCATCGACACGATCGACCTGCTGTACGCCCACGTCGACGACCCCGACACGCCACAGGAAGCGACGATGGAGGCGTTCGCCGAGGTCGTCGACGACGGGAAAGTCCGCCACCTCGGCGCGAGCAACTTCCCGGCGTGGCGGGTCGCCCGCGCCAACCGCATCGCCGAGGAGCGCGGCTGGCCCCGCTTCGAGTGCGTCCAGCCCCGCTTTTCGTACCTGATCCCGGACCGCGACGCCGACTTCGGCGGGCAACTGCAGGCCACCGACGAACTGGTCGACTACTGCGAACAGGCCGACCTCACCGTCCTGCCGTACTCGCCGACGCTTCAGGGAGCGTACGGGCGCGCGGACCGCCCGATCCCCGAGGGCTACGTCCGCTCGGAGAACCGCCTGAAGATGGACGTGATCGACGACCTCGCCGAGCGGAAGGGCGTCGACGGCAACGCCGTCCTGTTCGCGTGGCTGCTCGACCGCGACCAGCCTACAGTCCCCATCGTCGGCTGTAGCACTGTCGAGCAACTGGAGACGAACCTCGAAGCGCTGGACGTGACCTTCACCGACGCCGAGCGCGAGCGCCTGAACGCCGTCGAGACCTACGGGTTCGACAGCTGGGATCTGCGGGAGTAACGGACCGCGGAGAACGCGACTTTCGGCGAAAAAACGACCGACTGCGATGTGGACGGCAGACGATGCCCAATAGGTATGGCTCTAGAGCGGGCCGGCCTGCGGCTCCGGTGCGTTGTAGCCGCGGCTCGACTCGGCGAACGCGAGGTCGTCCGAGTTCGCGATGAGGTCCGCCCAGGTGTTCTCGGCGTCGGTGAACAGCTGCTGGACGTTCTGGTTGTTGTTCTGATTGAGTCGCTGGAGCAGGCCGCCCATCGCCTCGTGGACGCGGCCGCTGCCGATGGACTTGGGCACCGAGGTCACCGGGGAACCGGCTTCCGTCACCTTGATGTCCGGGTAGCGGTCCTTGATGGCCTGCTGCTGGTCCGCGTACGTGCTGAACGCCTGGTCGACGCGGTCCATCACTTCGAGGCCACGGCTCTCCTCGACGAAGTCGGAGACACCTTCGTCCTGCATGAGCTGATAGGCCTCCTTGTTCGGGACCGTCTGAGAGGACGTGTTGAACCAGTTGTACTGATTCCGGGCGTTGTTGCGGAACTTGATGAACTCCATGGCTTCCTCGGGCTGGCCGCCGACGTCCTCGCTGAAGGCACAGAACGTCACGTCCCAGCCGCCGCCCGTGTAGACGGGCATGTCTTCGCCGTTCTTGGTCGGGTAGGGAATGATATCGAAGTTGACCGGTTCCTCTGCGAACTCGACACGGGAGAACGTCGCGTGGGGAAGGAGTCCGATCTGACCGGCCGAGAACGGGTCCTGAATCCCGTCACGGGTGTACGCGCCGGGGTTGTTCGTCCAGCCGTTGGCGATCGGTTCGCCGAAGTAGGCGTTCCACGCTTCGAGTTCGGGGTCGGACCCGATCGTCAGGGCGTATTCGTCGTCCTGATTCTGGTAACCGGAGCCGATGAGACTCCCGGCAGTCCGCGACATCTGTTCGAGGAACGCGTCCCACTGTGCCGCGGACGAAGCGTCGGAGAGACCGACCCCGACGCCGTTGACGGTCGAACCGTTGGCCTCGACGCCGTGGATCGCTTCGGCGGCTTCGAGGTACTCCTCGTAGCTCCAGCTGTCTTCCGGCAGGTCGCCGAGACCTGCAGCCTCCCACGCGTCGGTGTTGACGTACATCAAACCGGGGGTGAGGCCCGCGATGAACGGAACACCGACGAGCCCACCGAAGCGCTGTTCTTGCCAGTCCCAGAACGGGCTCCAGAACTGATCCCGGAACTCGTCCTCCATGTACTCGTCGACGTAGGCGAACGGTGCGTTCTCTGCGATCTCCTCGCGCGACTGGCCCGAGTAGTCGTACAGCTGGGTCGGGAACGACCACGCCACTGCCGGCGCGTCGTTGCCACCGATCGCCGTTCGGAGGGCCTGATTGTGGTCGCCGAAGGGGTTCTTGACCTGCTCGACGCGGATGTTCTGCTCGGCACCCGGACCTTCGTTGAAGGCCTGGACGATCTCGTCCTCGCCGGTGTTCGAGGGGTCGGTCGAGTGGGGCCAGCGCCAGAACTCGATGGTGGTCATTCCCCCGGAGCCGCCGGCGGTCGAACCGTTTCCGTCGCCACCATCACTACCACCGTCGCCGCCGTCGCCACCGTCGCTCGAACAGCCAGCGAGGGCGGCGATCCCAGTGGCGGATGCCATCTGGATCCAGTTCCGTCGTGTGAGTCGCCGACCAGAGCGTGCACTCCGCTCTGGCGAACTACTGCTGTCACTGTCTGACATACGTATCTCAGAAAGCGTACCTCGTTAATAAACGTTTGGGTTCTCCACATCGAACCGCCACGCTGAAAGCGTCGTTCGACGTACGACGGCTATGAACAGGGTATCACGATCTCGCGTGCCGGCCCGTCGGCGGGGAGCGAGACGATGATGCGAGCGACGATCAAGGCGACTGCCCGGCACGGGTACCGGAACCTCGTCGGAACGCTCACGGTGAGCCTGCTGGTCTCGCTTGCCGCCGTCCCCCTGCTGCTCATGGCGACGGTCGGCACGCCGCTGGCCGTGCTGGCGGGGTTGTGGGGGACCTGTCTCGCCCTCGGCGTCGTCCTGGTCGGCGGTCTCAATTTCGCGACGGCCGTCGCACAGCGCGGCGTCCCCATCGCCGTCGTGCCGGAACTGCGTGCGGGACTGGCCGCCCCTCGAACGGGACTGGCACTCGGCGCGAGCACGTTCGCCGTCCTCGCGACCTGTCTCGCGCTCGTCGGCCTGACGCCGGCAGGGCTCCAGTCGATCGCGGTCGGTGTCGCGGCGTTCCTCCTCGTCGACTGGTACCTCGTCGTCGGCTTCGCCGCCCCCGAGATCGGGAACGGCGAGCCACTGCGGAGGGCGCTCCGTGCCGGTGTCGACCGGCTCCTCAGCGCTCCCAACGCCTTCGCGGTGTTCCTCACACTCTCGTTCGCGTGTGCGCTCTTCGCGGGCGTGACCGTCGTCACGGTCGGTCTCTTTCTCCCGGGCACACTGTGCCTGCTGGCCGCACACGTGACCGACGCGGTCGACGCCGAGCGGTAACCGTACAGACGGCGACAGCCCCGCTCTCAGCTCGCCGCTTCGCTCTCCTCGCCGTCGTCGCGGACCACGACCGACTCGTGTCGGTCGCTCTCGGTGGCGGCGGTCCTGACGATCTCGGTGCCGATTAGCTGGACGAACCCCGGCAGGACCAGGATCGGCGCGATGACCAGCGGGATCGCCAGCAGCGTCCAGCCGACGGTCTGGACCAGCACCCAACCGGCCGCAGTCGGCTCTGCGAGCAGGAGCGTTACGCCGTCGCCGAACGCCGCCCGAACGTCCCGCGGGTTCTCGAAGGCCGCCCACAGCGTCAGCGCGTACGTCGCGACGACGAACCAGGCCGCCAGCACGTACACGCCGAACAGCGAGACGGCGAGACTGACCACGTCTCCGCCAGGGAGCGAGAGGAGCGTGATCGCGACGACCGACGCGACGAACGTGCCGAGGCCCAGCACTGGCCCCATCGTCTTCGCGTCCCGCATACCCGCCCAGAAGTAGGTGGTTCCCAGCGACACCTCGCGTTCGAGGACGACGGTCATCAATCGCGCACCGCCTGCGGCCACGAACCCGAGCATGAACGACGTGAGCCAGAGGCCGACCAGCGCACCCAGCGCACCCGCGAGGAAGATTCCGGTCACGAAGGGAAGCGCCGACACCGTCACGCCGAGACTGACGAGGACGACAGCGAACGGGTTACGCACCGTCAGACGCGCGCTTCGGACGACCGCTCCTGCGTACTTCATATCCTCCATCGACGGGCCAGACCCAATACTCCTGCGGTGAGCCACACCGTGTGCGAACGGCTCGAACGAACGATCCGGCCTCACCGGACGTGTTTGTGGCTGATTGGCCAGTACAAATCAGCGACGACGGTTCGATTTCGGTTCGACAGCAGTTCTGCGCCAGCACGAGCGACCGTCTCCCTCGTGTCCGTGCCGGATACCATTCCACGACGGAGTGTCTGCACCGTCACTGTGGCGCATATACTCGTTCACCATCAGCAACAGATATCCGCTGATGGCGGAAATACCGACAGTACTGTCCACAGGAAGATCAGATCCCGTGTCTCTCGTTGACTGAGGTCTCCCGACGAGATGGGGAATAGTAACGAATGTACTATTGTTATACTGGTCCAGATTGCCGGTATTCGCGTGCTCACGTGCCCGCTAGCTCATTTGGCACGGCCCGAGCAGCCGATCGGCGGCCAGGCTCACTACCGGATGACATGAATCTGTCCGCCCATACCGGATACTCGGTGCTCTGCGTCGGTCTGTCGAGACGAGCGGGGTCGACCGCGGTTCAGCATCTAGGAACTCTGGATCGGATCTAGTCACTCCAGCAGCTTCTGGGCACGCTTTTCTAGCCAGCTTTAGATCTATAGACCCAAAATACCATCCTGTATTGGGTTATCGGTCGCTTAAAACTCTATGGTATGACTTTCGGACTGTATTTCGAAATCGGGGTCAAGAAATGCATATCTGGATTTGGTTTTCTCGGCTTCAGCACTTTCTACCCAAAGACGAGTTACATAGTGGGAGATATAGATGTGCCGGTGCCGTGGCTACTCACCCAGTTCTGCTTGCCACTCCTGAACTTTCGCCATCAACTCGACCGGCGGGGTCTCGTTGACGTTCAGATCGGTGAGTTCGTCGAGGACGGCTTCTGTTTCAGGATCTATCGACGGTTCCGTGTCCCCCGTGTTCTGTTCGTGGCTCCCGTCGGTCGCGACGCGTTGCTCGCTCTCGCTCGCTCCGGTCGAGAACTCGCCCGAGTCGAGGTCGAAGACCACCTGTGTCGTCTCGCCCCCGCCACCACTGCCGCGCACGTCGATGGCCTCGTCCTCGCGCAGTCGGTCGAGCACGTCGCGCGAGCGGTCGACGACGGGGCCGGGAACGCCGGCCAGATCGGCGACGTGGACCCCGTAGGAGCGATCCGTCGGGCCGTCGCGCACGGTTCGCAAGAACGTCACCTCGCCGTCCGATTCGTCGGCGGCGACGTGGACGTTCTGGACGGTGGGGAGTTCGTCGCCCAGCACCGTGAGTTCGTGGTAGTGGGTCGCAAAGAGGGTCTTGCACCTGATCTCGTTGACGATGTACTCCGAGGCCGCCCAGGCGATCGAGATGCCGTCGTAGGTCGCGGTCCCGCGGCCCACTTCGTCCAGTATCACCAGCGACTCGTCGGTCGCCGAGTGGAGGATGTTCGACAGTTCCTGCATCTCGACCATGAACGTAGAGCGCCCCTGTGCCAGTTCGTCCAGCGCGCCCACGCGAGTGTAGATGCCGTCGACCAGCCCCACTGTCGCCCCGCGTGCGGGGACGAAGCTGCCGACCTGTGCCAGCAGCGTAATGAGCGCGGCCTGGCGCATGTACGTCGATTTGCCGCTCATGTTGGGTCCCGTCACGATCAGGAACTGACGTTCGTCGTCCATTCGCAGATCGTTGGGGACGAACTCGGTGGTCTGCTCGACGACGGGATGGCGGCCGGCCTCCACGTCCAGCGCGCGGCTGTCGGTCAGTTCGGGTCGGCTCCAGTCGTTGCGAACGGCGTGGATCGCCAGCGAGGCGACGGCGTCGAGTTCGGCCAGCACGCGGCCCACGTCCTGCAGGAGCGTCGCCCGCTCGGCGACGGTCTCACGCAACTGACCGAACAGTTCGTACTCCATGTCGTGGCGCTGTTCTTCCAGCCGGAACACCGCCCGCTCTTTCTCCTGGAGTTCGTCGGTCGTAAAGCGCTTAGAGTTTTTCAGCTCCTTGATCTGGTCGTACTGTTCTGGAACGTCGTCGGCCTCGCTCTTGCCCACCTGGATGTAGTAGCCGTCGGTCTTGTTGCGATCCACGGAGAGGTGGGTGATCCCCGTCCGCTCTTTCTCGCGGTCGGGCAGGGTCTCCAGCCACTCCAGGGCGTCCTCGTGGCGCTCGATCAGGTCGTCCAGTTCGTCGTCGTACCCACGGTCGAACAGCCCGCCCTGTCGGACAGTGCCGGGCGGGTCGTCGACGAGCGCGGCGTCGAGTTCCGCGGCGAGGTCGGCGACGGCGTCGCGGTCGAGGCGGTCGAGTGCCTCGGCCAGCGGCGAGTCGGCCAGTCGCCCGTCGTCGTCGACGACCGCCTCGACGGTCTCCAGCAGCGAGAGCGTGCCGGCGACCGCACGGAGGTCCCGGGCGTCGGCGCTGCCCGAGACGGCCTTCGAGGCCAGTCTCTCCAGGTCGTAGGCGTCGGATAGGGTCTCACACAGCTGTTCGCGGGCCATCGCGGCCTCGGTCAGCGCCCCGACGCAGGACTGGCGGCGCGTGAGTTCGCCCCGATCACGCCGCGGGCGCTGGAGCCACTCCCGCAGCAGGCGCGCGCCGGCGGCCGTCGTGGTGTGGTCGATCGTGTCGAACAGTGACCCGTCGCCGTCACCCTGCATCGTCTCGGTGAGTTCGAGGTTGCGCTGGGTCGTCGCGTCCAGGTTCACGTGGTCGGTCGCCCCGTAGGCCTGCAGGCGCGTCACCGACGCGAGCGTCCCGACGCCGGTCTCCTCGACGTAGGCGAGGACGGCACCGGTGGCCTGGATAGCCGCTTCGTCGTCGGCGATTCCGACGCTGTCGACGGTCTCGGCCCCGAAATGATCGCGCACCCGGTGGCCGGCCCGGCCCGGCGCGAACGATTCTTCGGTGTGCAGCGTCAGCGCGGCGTCGGTGCGCTCGCGCAGTCGATCCAGAAAGTCGTCGTCGGAGCGCAGCGTCGGACCGGGCAACACCTCGGCGGGGTCGAACTTGTACAGTTCCGTCTGGGCCCGCGAGCGGGCGTCCTCGCCGTCGAGTTCGGTGACGTGGAACTGTCCGGTGGTCACGTCGGCGACCGCGAGTCCGTAGGCCGACTCTCCCCCACCGCCCCCGTCGCCGGCGACGACCGCCGCGAGGTACTGGGCGGCGTCGTCGGTCGTCTCCAGATGGGTGCCAGGCGTCACGACGCGGGTAATCTCGCGGGCGTGGCCGTCGGCGGTCTCGTGCTGGTCGGCAACGGCGACCCGGTAGCCCCGCTCGACCAGCGCGGAGACGTAGGGGGTCAGATCGTCGACCGGGACGCCCGCCATCGGGTACGACGAGCCGTGCGAGGACTTCTGGCTGATCTTCAGGTCGAGTTCGTCGGCGACGAGTTCCGCGTCCTCGTCGAAGAACTCGTAGAAGTCACCGCACTGCATCGCGAGAATGTCGGCATCACTGTCGGCCTTCAGCGAGAGGAACTCCCCGACGATGCCCGTCGCCTCTGTCATACCCGCCCGTGGGTTCGACGGGGGCCTAAGGGTTGTGGGTCGCTGCTAGGGGTCGTCTTTCGTTTCGCAGTGATTGCTGCGATTGAGACACCGAAAGACTCGCGTCGCTCGCGTGTCGCTAGTGCTCCCGCTCGCATCGTGGTTCTCACTTTGTTCCGAACCACGCACCGCTCGACTTTCGGTGTCTAAGCTGCTGCTTCTTGCTTCACCAAACACGATCGCTGTGGCGGTCAGCGAACGTCGAAAAGAGCCGACCAGTGATGCCCACGGTCGAAAACGGATCGCCTACTCGAATCGCTGGACGGCCTCGTCGTAGCGGGCGCTGGGTTCGTCCCAGTCGACGACCTCGAAGAAGGCGTCGATGAAGTCGCCACGGGCCGGGCCGTAGTCGTAGTAGTAGGAGTGTTCCCACACGTCCAGCGCCAGAATGGGGTGGCTGCCCCAGAGCGCGCCCTGGTCGTGCTTGTCGACGGTGACGGTGCGTAGTTGATTGCTGAAGCTGTCGTAGACCAGCAGCGCCCAGCCGCCGGCGGCGGCAGCGGCGGCCTCGAACTCGCCTTTCCAGCCCTCGTAGCTCCCGAAGTCTTCCGCGATGCGGTCGGCGAGGGCACCCGTCGGCTCGTCGCCGCCGTCGGGGCTCATCGACTGCCAGAACAGGTCGTGGAGGATGTGTCCAGAGCCGTTGTGGGTTACGTCGCCCAGCGCGGCGGCTGTCGAGGAGTAGTCGCCAGTCTCGCGGTTCTCCGAGAGCGTCGCCTCGGCGCTGTTCCAGCCGTTGACGTAGCCCTGATGGTGGGTGTCGTGGTGCCACGTCAGGACCTGTTCGCTAATGTGCGGTTCCAGTGCGTCGTAGTCGTACGGTAGCGGCGGTAGTTCGTGGTCTGTCATGTGTTTCGTCGATAGTAATCACGGGCGAGAGGGGCATGGGCGTTTCCTGAAGCGCACTTTTGTAGCCTATATGATTGAATCCGAATGGCCGTCCGTGACGCTTCCGACCACCCCAGCGATAGCCGGGGCAGCTATTTGTCTGGGGCGGTGTAACAGAGGGTACATGGGCGAGGTGTCGCGTGGGGTACTCGCGCTGCTGGTCGTGCTGGGGCTCACCGGCAGCGTCGCGCCCGTCCCGAACCCGGGGTGGAATGGGAGCGAGAGTGGCGTCCTCTCCTCGGCGACACCGGAACGCAGCGAACTACAGACGCCGGTCGAGCCACCGTCGGTCGACGACGCCGGGTCGCTGGACCGTGAGATGATGCCAGCCGAGACCGTCGCGAGTCGGGACGCCCTCCAGACCGACGATACGATCTATCTCGCCCAGCAGTTCCAGCGGCTGCCCGACCAGCCCGGAACCGTCAGCGTGCGGCAGGTCTACGCCGTTCCCGACCGACTCGTCTCCCTCGGGACGGAGATCCCGGCCGACGGAACCCTGACTGGCCGCGATGGGTTCGTCCACATCAACGCCACGCACTTCCGGTGGGACGGCACGACCCCCCGGCCCGAGATCAGCTACGAGTTGCCCGTCAACGAGACGGTCGATCGAACGGACCCACAGGCCGCGTCGGGGCGCTATCTCTACACCGATACGGCCAACTGGTCGCTGTTCGAGCGCCCGTCGACGCCGACGCGCTGGGAGGCCACGGGCAGGACGCCGATCCGGTTCGAACGCCGGTCCTCGACGGCCGGGCCGGGCGAGGCCGGCCAGTGGCTCGTGTTCCTCGGCGAGTCCGAGACCCACGAGCGGACGGCCGCCGGCCAGCAGTTCCGCCTCGTCGTTCCGGCGGCCGCGAACCTGAGTGAGTCGCCCGACGCGATCCTCGACGCGCTCGCCAACGGCTCGGACGCGCTGCGCGTCGGCGACCGCGACGAGCGGGTCTTCATGATCGCCGCGCCGACCGACGGGATCGGCTGGGGCGTTCGGGGCCTCCAGACCGGTGACACGGACCTCTGGGTCCGCGACAGCGAACGCCTCGACACCGCGGACAGCGCGTGGCTCCACGAGTACGTCCACTCGCGCCAGTCGTTCAGGCCGACGAGTCGGACGGCGTGGTTCACCGAGGCGTCGGCGTCGTACTACGCCGCCCTGCTCTCGCTCGAACAGGACGCCATCGACTTCCAGGCGTTCCGCGACCGCATGCGCAAGGGAACGTGGCCGGTGTACGACCGTGTCGTCCTCGCTAACACCTCGACGTGGGTGCGCTCGCCCCAGTACTACAAGGGCTCGCTCGTCGCCGGCCAGCTCGACCGACAGCTTCGCGTCGCGACCGACCGCGAGCAGACGCTTCAGGACGTGTTCCGGGCGATGAACGAGCGTCGCGGCCCGGTCTCTCAGCTCGACCTCCTCAACGCGCTTGGCGACGCCGGGGGCACCGATCTGCTGGACGTGGGCCAGACCTACACCGAGACGCCGGCCAACGTCACGATGTGGAACCGGACGACCCACGCGGCGGTGTTCGGGCAGTTGCCCGCACGGATCGGCTACGAACTCCCGTCGGTCGGATCGTCCGACGCCTACCATATCACCGGCCGGTACCGCAACGTCACCGCTCGGGGAAGCGAATCGATCGAACTGGTGACCGGCGAGCGCCTGACCGTCGACGCCGCCGTGAGCAACGTCGGCGGCACCGCCGGTCAGTACAACCTCTCGATGCGAGTCAACGGGACCACAGTCAACGAGACCAGCGGTCGGATCGGTGCCAGTAGCACCACGACGGTCCCGCTGTCCCACCGCTTCCCGACCCCCGGTACCTACGTCGTCGCCATCGACGGCTCGACGGTCAACGTCACGGTCGAGCGGCCGGCCAGCGCCCGCGTCGTCGGGCTCTCGGCCGCACAGTCACAGCTCAGACAGGGCGAGTCCGTCGCACTCACCGCGACGGTGTACAACGGCGCGCCGACGCCCGGCCGGATGACCGTCGTGTTCACGCGGAACTTCGACGAGGTCGAGCGGGTCCGGGTCGCGCTGGCTCCCAACAGTACGGCCTTCGTCACGCGCCGGATCAGCCTCCCCACCGCGGGCACCACCTCGCTCGGTGCCGGTAGTGTCCAGCCTGTCGAGATCGCTGTCGAACCCGCACCGGTCCAGACCACGAGAGGCGGGACGGCGACCGAGGCGGTCACGACGACGGGAACGACCACCACGCAGACTCCTTCCGCATCGACTACGACGGCCGCCGACGGCCCCGGCTTCGGTCTCGTCGTGTCACTGCTCGCGGTCGTGCTGGCCGCGCTCGCTGCACTGAATCGCCGGCGACACGGGCGGTGACCGGCGACCTCACGTCACTCGTCGACGTTCGCGACGACCGTCTCGACGCGTGCCAGTAGCCTCTCGGCCGTGGCCGCCAGCAGACACACCCGTTCGCCGTGGTCGTCGACGATCGCTGCCGGCGTCGCCTCGGTCGCGGCAAAGGCCGCTCGCACTCGCTCGTCGGCGTCCGGTTCGGTGACCGTCGCGACCGGGCCGTCGAGGCCCACCAGCGCGTCGACGACGGCCGGTGTCGCTGTACACGCCACCCCGAAGCGAAGCGCCGGATCGTGTTCACGAGCGGCGAGCACGTCGTCGATCAGTGCCGTCTCGACGCCAAACCGGACGCCGCGGTTGGGCCGCAGTCCGTCTCTCGTCCGGCCGATCCCGCCTTCGACGGCGGCAACGTCAGCCGGCGACTCGGCGTACGGTGTCGCGCCGACGACGTTGGTGACGCCACGGGGGACCAGCGCCGCCGCGTCGGCGTCCAGCAGCCCGGATACGACCGTCTCGACGGCCTCGGTGGTCTCCGTCCGCGCGGCCTCGTTGCGCGCTTCGACGGTGTGGTGGACCGACCCTGCCCCCTCGCCCACGTCAGCGCTGTAGCGGACGGCCCGCGAGAGCAGGGCGATCCCCTCGCCGACCGCGGTCGGCAGGTCGTCGCCGTGGGCCAGTCGAGTCGCGATCGCACTGGAGAGCGTACAGCCAGAGCCGTGGGTCGCGTCGGTGTCGATCCGGTCGTGGCGGTAGGTGTGGACTGTCTCGCCGGTGACGAGCGTGTCGACGATGTCGTCGCCGGGGACGTGGCCGCCCTTGACCAGCGCAGCGTCGGCACCCGTCTCCACGAGCGCCTCGCCCGCACGGCGGGCCGCGTCGGCATCGGTCACCTCGACCCCGGTCAGCACCTCGGCCTCGTCGGCGTTGGGCGTTACGAGCGTTGCTTCGGCGATCAGATCCTCGTAGGCGGCCTCGGCCTCGCGGTCGAGCAACCGATCGCCGCTGGTCGCGACCATCACCGGGTCGACGACCAGCGCCGGCAGGTCGTCGCCGCGGGCCGCGACCGTCTCGACGATTTCCGTGGTCGCCAGCATCCCCGTCTTGACCGCCCGCACGTCGAAGTCCTCGACGACGGCGTCGATCTGACCCTCGACCTCGGCGGGATCGAGCGTCGTCACAGCCCGGACACCACGCGTGTTCTGAGCGGTGACGCTCGTGATCGCCGTCGTCGCGAACGCGCCACCTGCCTCGATGGTCTTCGTGTCTGCCTGAATGCCCGCGCCGCCGCCGCTGTCGCTGCCCGCGATCGAGAGCACGACCGGCGGAACGACTGGTGCTGCCTGACGTGTCATACCCGTCGTGTCGGCGACCCACCCCTAATCGGTGATGGTTCATAGTGTTTATTGTAGATTATTTCCGGATCGCGCCGACCCGGGGTCGGCGCGTACCGGTAAATCGCTACAATAATCACTATCAGACGGATTCTTGTCGATCCGGGAAACGGCTACAAGAATCCGTCTCAGGACGCGCCCACCGACTGCGTGGGCCCATACCCTCTCCGATCTGTCGGGTGGCGTATTTTCCACCGTCAGATCACCGGCTTAATCTCTCGCCGCCGTGAAAATAATAAATATTTATGATAGTTGGTCCTATATATCGGGCAACCCGGTTCGCCGGGTGGCATGGGACGATGACAGGGACAGTCGACCAAACAGGTGGGGCACAGACTGACAAATACGGGACGTTCGTGACTGGCGACGGCAACTTCGTGGTCTACGACCGCGAGAACCCCGACGCCTGGATCCAGTCGGACTACGCGCTCGATGTGGGCGGGCAGTAGGCCGACAGCGAACGACCGCCACGGCTGGCAGTGTGGAATTACTGCGCCGCGTTCTCGATTTCCGATGCCGACGAACGCCTAGTATGGTACTAGGACTGCATACCATATCCGGGACAAGGCTTATACAGTACATTCCATTGTGACTGGGTAACGCACTCCAATCCATGACCGACACGAACACTCGCCCTGACACGACCGACGAGCAACCAAGCGAGGACGAGCAGTACGGCGCGTTCACGACCGGTGACGGCGATACGATCGTCTACGACCGGACGAACTCGGCGGCCTGGATCCAGTCGGACTACGCCGTCGAGGTGGGCCCCGACCCCTCCTCTGCCTAAGCTCTGACAGTCTCTCGCGACCAGCACACGACCGGCCAATCCTCTTGTGTCCTGATCGGTAAGCACCGACTACGATGAGCAACGACGAGACGGTCACCGTCTACTCCGACTACGTCTGCCCGTTTTGCTATCTCGGTCGAGAGTCGCTCTCCCGGTATCAGGGCACGCGGGAGGACGACCTGCGGATCGAGTGGCGACCGTTCGACCTCCAGTCGCACAAGCGCCGCCCAGACGGGACTATCGACCACTCCGTCGAGGACGGGAAAGACGACGAGTACTTCGAGCAGGCCAAGGAGGGGGTTCGACGCCTCCAGGAGAAGTACGACGTCGAGATGGAACTGGACCTGGCCAGCGACGTGGACTCGCTGAACGCCCAGATCGCCTCCTATCACGTCCAGTCGACCCACGACTACGAGACGTGGCTGGCCTTCGACGAGGCCATCTTCGCGGCGCTGTGGCAGGACAGCCGGGACATCGGCGACCCGGACGTGCTGGTCGATCTGGCCACCGACGCGGGCATCGACGCCGACGAGATCCGGTCGGCACTCGACGACGACTCGCTCCGTGAGGAGGTCCGCGAGCAGTTCACGGCCGCCCAGCGCGAGGGGGTCACCGGCGTCCCGACTTTCGCCTACGACGACCACGGTGCCCGCGGCGCGGTCCCGCCCGAGCAACTCCAGCGGCTAGTCGAGGGGACGTAGCCGCCCCGCCGGCGGTGGCGCTCACGACTCGCCAAGGAACTGTCTCACGTCGTCGACGGGGACGAAACCGTCCTCTTTCGTCTTCGTCAGTTCGCCGTCCTCGAACAGCAACAGCTTCGGGACCGAGCGCACGTCGTACTCCTCGACCAGCACGGAGTCGTCCCGGGGATTCATCGTCACGACGGGTACATCCGTGGCCTTCGCGACGGCACCCAGCACTGGTTCCATCGACGCACAGATCGTACACCCCTCGGTGTGAAACTCCACGAGGACGCGGTCGTGTTCGGCGAGCAGCTTCTCCAGCGCGGCCTTCGAGTCGATGACGTGGGGGCGGTTCTGCGTGGTGGGGGCCATACCTCCGACTACGAGGGCCAGCGGAGTAAGTTATGGCATCGATACCGACGGCGAAGCGTCGCCGGCGTCAGAACAGCCCTTGCCCGGCCAGCACGTACAGCGCCGTCGAGATCAGGACGAACAGGCCGGCGACGAACAGCTTCAGCGTCCGCGTACTGAACGTCGAGGTGACGTAGGGGGCGATCTGGCCCCCGGTGACCGTCGCCGGGACGGTGAAGACGACCATGTTCCACGGCGTCGACGCCAGATCGAGCTGGTGGGCTCCGACGAGGCCGCCGCCGAAGACGTGAGTCAGCGAGGCGGCGATGGCGGTCGTCGCGACGATGATGTGGTTGGTGCCGATGGCGACGCGGACGGGGATCTTCGAGCGCAGCATCGAGACGATACCGATCTCGCCGATCCCGAAGCCGGCGACGCCCTGGAACACCCCGCCGAAGCCGTAGGTGCCGAAGCGTTCGAGGTAGCCAGAGCGGTCGTAGCGGTACTCGGTGCCGCTGCGGTCGACGCGGGTGACCGTGCCGTCGTCGTCGACACTGACGCCGGCGTGGCCGAGTTTGTCGTCGTCGTTTGGCAGGTCGCTCCCCCCGTCGGCCGCGGCCGTCGGCTCGTCGTCGCTGCCGTGGCCGTGCGAGAGGTCGAGGTTGAAGAGGAGGTACGCCGACAGCGTCAGCACGACGGCCAGCAGCAACTGGAACACCGGTTCCGGGAGAAAGAAGGAGAGGAACGCGCCACCGACCACTAGCGGGAGCGCGCCGCCGACGATGGCCGTCCCGACCCGGCGGTCGACCAGCCCGTGGGCGACGAACGCGACGGCGGAACTGGACAGGCCAAAGGACTCGCTGATCAGGCCGATCTTGACGATCGTCGGCGCGTCCAGCGGCGTGGCCACCAGCGGGTAGACGAAGATCAGGAACGGGACGAACAGCGCCGCGCCGCTGATACCCACCGTGTTGACGATGGTTGCGCCCAGCAGGAAGCAGGGGAACAACCACCAGTATTCGAGCCAGTAGCCGCTCCCGCCGGCCCCGTCGGTCGGCGCGAACAGGTACACCAGCGCGACGAACAGCACCGGCGCTGTGAACACGAAGAAGTGCTGATGTTTGAGAAACGACGACACGATTCGTGCGTACGACGACTTCGACTCGGTCGATGTCGATGTCACGAGCGGATAGCCCTACGTGGGGGAAACGGGCTTAAAAAAGTGAATGTCGAAACCGGTTTTGGTGGGCGTTCCCACGCCGCGGACGGCGGTTTCGCCGCTCGTTAGGCCGGCGTCGAGGGCGTCGTGGCCGCGGCCGACTCGCCGCCGAAGTCCTCGCGTTCGTCCTCGCGCAACTGCGTGTAGGCGTCGGTCGTCACGGCCAGGCCGTACAGCGAAACAGGGGCGATCATCACGGAGACGAGAACGCTGAACAGGCCCGACGGGCCGCCGGCGACGGCGACCATCGCCGAGCCGAAGCCGATGATCCCGCCGAACAGGCCACCGACAGCCATCAACACGAGCAGCAGCGCGAAGATTTCGAGGCGGTTGCCCGTCGCCAGGCCCCAGCTATGGCGGAGCGCGTCGACGAAGTTCTCACCCTCCGCGGCGACGTAGATCGGCATGAACACGAAGCTCACGAGGACGAACAGCCCAGGGACGAGCAGCGCGACCAGCCCGATCCAGTACAGCAGCGAGAAGACGATCCCGCCGACGGCGAGATTCACGAGGGCCCACACGATCCCATCGGTGAAGGCGTCGGCGGGGAACGAGTCACGCGCCTCGGCGACGAAGGTGCGGACGGCGACGATCGAGAGATAGCTCAGGGCCAGCAGGCAGGCCAGCACGGCGATTCCCTGCAGCCACAGCGGCCCGCCCAGCGCGAATTGGAGCGTGCCGGCCGTCTCGATGTCGTACTGTCGGTACAGTTCGATAACGATGCCGTTGAACGACGACTGATAGACGACGTAGGTCAGCGCGTAGGCCAGCAGCAGTATGCCGCCGGTGCGGCTGACGAGTCGGTCGAAGCCGCCTCTGAGGGCGGTACCGATCTGGAGGGACATTGCGTTCGGGGATGGACGCGGTGGTATCATTTTCCTTTCGGTAGGGTGACAAGGCACCGCTCGTGTCCCCGCGACCCGCAGTATATTAAAGCGACGAGAGCCTCCCTCTCGCGTATGGACGCGGCGGTGGGCGCACCCGAGAAGATGGCCGAGCAGGCCGACGAGCTGACGCCGATGATGAGCCAGTACTACGAGCTCTGTCGGGCCTACGACGACTCGCTGGTCCTCTTTCAGGTGGGGGACTTCTACGAGGCCTTTTGCGGAGCGGCCGAGCGGGTCGCGCGGCTCTGTGAGATCACGCTCACCAAGCGCGAGGACTCGACGGGCCAGTACCCGATGGCGGGGATTCCCATCGACAACGCCGAGAGCTACGTCGAGACGCTGCTGGATGCGGGCTATCGGGTCGCCATCGCCGATCAGGTCGAGGACCCCGACGAGGTCTCCGGCATCGTCGAGCGCGCCGTCACCCGGATCATCACGCCCGGCACCCTCACCGAAGACGCGCTGCTGGGGTCGCCGGACAACAACTACGTCGCGGCGCTGACGGCCAGCGCCGGGGGCGGCGGGGCGAGCGACGAGACCCGCTACGGGCTGGCGATGCTGGACGTGTCGACCGGCGACTTCTACGCGACCAGCGTCGCCGACACCGACGCCGTCGCCGACGAGGTGGGGCGGTTCGCGCCCGCCGAGGCCATCGTCGGCCCGGGGGTGACCGTCGACGAGGACGCCGTCTTCGGCACGGCGGCGATGGTGACGCCCTACGACGAGGTGGTCTTCGAGCGCGAGGCCGCCGCCGAGCGCGTGCGGACGTACTTCGGTCAGCCCGACTCGCTGCTGGCCGACGACGTGGAGGTGCGGGCCTGTGGCGCGCTGCTGGAGTACGCCGAGTACACCCGCGGGGGCGGTGCGGGCACGAGCGACGAGATCGCCGAGGGCGAGGGCGGCCGGCTGGACTACCTGAATCACCTCACGCGCTACGACCCCCGCGAGTACATGCTGCTGGACGCGGTGGCGCTCGATAGTTTGGAGCTGTTCGAGCGCCGGTCCGTGCGGGGCCACGAGGGGCGCACCCTCGTCGACACCGTCGACGAGACCGCCTGCGCGCTGGGCCGCCGACGGCTCAACGACTGGCTGCGCCGGCCGCTGCTCGACGAGGGCCGGATCGAGCGCCGCCACGAGGCCGTCGCCGAACTCGTGGGCGACCTCCAGACCCGCGAACGGCTCCACGACCTGCTCGCGGACGTGTACGACCTCGAACGACTGATCTCGCGCGTCTCGCGCGGGCGGGCCAACGCACGGGATCTGCGCTCGCTCGCGGCCACGCTCGCGGTCGTCCCCGACGTGCGCGAGCAACTGGCCGACGCCGAGAGCGACCTGCTGTCGGACCTGTACGACGGCCTCGATCCGCTGGCGGACGTGCGCGAGGAGATCGAGGCGGCGATCCGCGCGGACCCGCCACAGGAAGTGACCGAGGGCGACGTGATCCGCGAGGGGTACGACGACGAACTGGACGACCTCCGGTCGACCGAGCAGTCGGGCAAGCAGTGGATCGACGATCTGGAGATCAACGAACGCGAACGCACCGGGATCGACTCGCTGAAGGTGGGCCACAACTCGGTGCACGGCTACTACATCGAGGTGACCAACGCCAACCTCGACAGCGTCCCCGAGGACTACCAGCGCCGCCAGACGCTGAAGAACTCCGAGCGGTTCGTCACGCCCGAACTGAAAGAGCGAGAGGAGACGATCATGCGGGCCGAGTCCGCCGCCGACGACCTCGAATACGACCTGTTCCGCAAGGTGCGTTCGACCGTCGCCGAGGCGGCCGAACGCGTCCAGACACTGGCCGACCGGCTGGCGACGCTGGACGTGCTGGTGGCCTTCGGCGAGGTCGCGGCCGCCCACGACTACTGCCGGCCGACCGTCGGCGGCGACGCCATCGACATTTCGGCCGGTCGCCACCCCGTGGTCGAACGCGCCGAGGAGTCGTTCGTCCCCAACGACGCCGACCTGACGCCCGACGCGCCGTTCGCGATCATCACCGGGCCCAACATGAGCGGGAAGTCGACCTACATGCGCCAGGTCGCCCTGATCGCGGTGCTGGCACAGGCCGGGAGCTTCGTCCCCGCACGCGAGGCCACGCTGCCGGTCCTCGACCGCGTGTTCACCCGCGTCGGCGCGAGCGACGACATCGCGGGCGGGCGCTCGACGTTCATGATCGAGATGACCGAACTCGCGGACATCCTGCAGGGGGCGAGTAGCGACTCGCTGATCTTGCTCGACGAGGTCGGCCGCGGCACCTCGACGGCCGACGGGCTGGCGATCGCTCGCGCCGTCACGGAGCACATCCACGACGAGATCGGCGCGTACACCCTCTTTGCGACCCACCACCACGACCTGACGGGGATCGCCGAGGATCTCGCCGGCGTCCACAATCTCCACTTCGAGACGCGTCAGGACGGCGACGGCGTGGTCTTCGAGCACAGCGTCGCCCCCGGGCCGGCGGCGGCCTCCTACGGCATCGAGGTCGCGGACCTGGCCGGCGTGCCCGAGGCAGTCGTCGAGCGCTCGCGATCGGTGCTGGACGGGGAGCAGGACGACCCGACAGAACCAGAGAACACGCAGTCGGGCGCTGGCGAGGAGCGACCGGACCGAACGAACGGTCACCATCCGGGAGCGACGGCCGACGAATCGACTGCCGGGACGACGGCGGCTGTCACGTCAGATCGGTTGCGACAGCGTCTGCGGGAACTGGACGTGGCGACGATGACGCCCATCGAGGCGATGAACGCGCTCGCGGACCTGCAGGATGCGTGTGAGGAGTCCCGGTCGGACCGCTAGCGCCGCCCGGTGTCGTCAAAGAGTGCGGTGACGAGCTTTCGCTCGGCCGCCCGGAGGTGTTTGTGCAGCGTCGCGCTGGCGATGCCGAGTTCTTCGGCCAGTGTCTGGGCGTCGGTCTCGCGGGGCCAGTCGTAGTAGCCAGCCTCGTGGGCCGCCCGCATGACCTCCCGCTGGCGGTCGGTAAAGCGGGTCGCGATCAGTCGCTGGAGTTCCCACTCGCCGACGATCGGTGTCGCCGTCGACTGCTCGTGTTTCGTCGCCAGTTGTGCCGCCTCGTACTCGTCGAGGAACGCCTCGATGACGGCGCTCGGATCGGCGCTGTGGGGGATGTCGGCGACCAGCCGCGCGGTGTCGTCCTCCCCGCGGATCTGTCGCGGTAGCGCGCCGGCTTCCGCGAGATGGACCGCGGGACAGCTGTCCGTCGCGACGGTGAACTCGAACAGCCCGGCCTCGTCGTTCGTCGTCAGGAGTTGGGCCTCGACGCCGTCGAAGGTCTCGGCCGCGTCGAACACTGTCTCGGGTTCGGTGCCGGTGAACGTGAAGAACTCGGCGTACCCCTCGTCGCGCGGGATGATCTCTTCGAGCCGTGCGGTACAGGACTCCTGGGCGGTCACTTCGAAGAACGGGTATTCCACCCCCGAAAGGTCGAACTCGACCCGCGTCACTGCCGTCGCCGATGGCGGGTCAGCGTCACCACTCATACTGTGTGATTGCAATGGGTGCGGTATATGTCTCGGGGCTACGTCTCTAGCCAGATTGCCTTTGTCGGTAGCGACCGACGTAGATCCATGGTCCTCGACGGCGCGAAAGAGCGAGACACTGACCCCCTCCTTTCGTCGACGGAGACGGCACCGCCGACGGCCGAGTCGATCGTCGACGCGGTCGCCGCGGCGACCGGGTCACCCCCGTCCGAGCTACCGCCGCTGTACGACGCGGTCGACACCGGCGCGCTCGACCGGTTCTTCGACTCGACCGCTCACAGCACCGTCACGTTCCGCTACCTCGATTTCCGCGTGACCGCTGCCGGCGACGGCACCGTCGAAGTGTATCCACTTGACGGGTAGCGACCCCGTTCGCGCCGATCACGCCTCGGGCGGCGACAGCGAGACGAACTCTAGTCCCTTCTGGGCCAGCAGTTCCCGCGCTCGGTCGGTCACCGACGGCGCGACCAGAATCCCCCGGAGTTCGGCGTCGTCGTGGAGGTCGCGGGCCAGCGCGTCGACGTAGCGGTCCAGTTGGCCGACCGCGTCCGGCCCGACACGCCGTCGTTTCAACTCCACGACGACGGTGCGGCCGTCGTCGTCCTCGCCGTAGATGTCGACCGCGCCGGCCGGCGTCGTCCGCTCGGTGGCGAGTGGCGTGAACGACGGTTCGACGAGGTCGGGGTCGTCGAGGATGCGCTCGCGCAGGTCCGCTTCGGTGCCCGACAGCGAGAGGTCGGAGGCGTCGGTCACGTCGAACGCGGCCGCGTGGGCGACCGACTCGAACGTGACTACCAGTTCTTCCTCGGGCGTCGACCGCTCGCTCTCGACGACGAGGTCGCCCTCGGCGACCCGAACCGAGTGCTCACAGCCTGGCGGTTGCCAGTTCACTGGCTGTTGGCCCTCGTCGGTGTGGACCAGCGCCGCGCCGTCGGGCTTGAGCATGACGTGGCGGTCGCCCGACCCGAGCGTGCTGGTCGCGCGCCCGTCGTAGTCGACTCGGCAGCGGCCAAAGAGCGTCACCAGCGCGCCCGTCTCGATGCCCCGCTCGACGAGGTCGGCGGCGGCGTCGGGGGTCGGATCGGCGAGCGTCCGGGTCGCGTCGTCGGGGGTCGTCACGGACGCTGGTAATCAGTCGGTCGGTAAAAAGGACGCGTCGTCGCGCTCCCGGAGCGGTGCCCGGCGGGCGAGCGTTCGCCGCAGGACCTGCCGGGCCGTGGCGGCGTCGAGGTCGCCCGCGTCGACGGCCCGACCGAGACGTTCCTTCTGGTCGACAAGCGTTCGCCTGATCGAGGTGGCGTCGTCGGTCGGGCCGACAAGCACCAGTGGCTTCCCGCCATCGATCCCCAGCGGACAGACGGCGTAGGTCCGACACTCGTAGTCGGTGTCGACGACCACGAGCGACTCGACGCTGGGGTCGATGGCCGCCAGGACCCGGTCGGGGGAGACGTGGCGGGCGAGCGGTCGCGGATCGACTCGGGTGTGGCAGTCGTAGCCACTGGCGGGATCCAGACCGAACCGGTCGGCCAGTCCTTCGTGCGAACGAGCGCCCGCCTGCGCCGACCGACCGCCCAGGGGCGTCGCGGCCGTGATCCGGTCGGCGACGCCGTCGTCCCGGTGAGCGTAGTGGAGGTGGTAGCTGTCGCCGTCGCGGTAGGCGACCAGCGCGCGGTGTGCCATGGCGCTGCTGGCTGCGTGCTCGTTGAAAAACGTCCTGCCGGTCGCCTCCCTGTGTTCGGTTGTCGTGGCATGATGTGACACAATCCTCAAGTGGACAGTCCGCGTATGTTCAGGTATGTTCGGGTCAGCGTGGGTGTACGTCGCCATCGCCGGCCTGCTGTGTGCCCATCTCTTGATCCTGCTGTACGCCTATCGGGTCAACCGCTCGGACTCGGCGTTCGACGCCGCTCCCGTCGAGGCCGCCACGGACGCGGGTGCCGTCGACGCGGACGATGCGGCCGCCGGCGGCGACACGGTGTGTCAGTGTCCCGAGTGTGGCACCGAGAACGACCCGACGTACCGCTTCTGTCGCCAGTGCGTCGCGGAACTCCCGGCGACACACCTCCACATCGAACACCCCGGCCGCCAGCAACAGCCCTACTGATCCTCGCTCTGGACGTTCCTGTGGTCGTGTTCAGATAAGAGACCAGCAGTGGTCGGAGTAAGGCACCGAAAGCCCTCGGCACGCTCGCGGCGTCTGTGCCGGATATCCTCTCTCTCGCTCGGATAGGGCCGACGCAGACGCCGCGAGACGCGCCTTGCCCTTTCATCCGCCAGGATTCGGCTGTGTCCCAGTCTGTGCTCTGGTGGATGAAAGGGCGAGCGTCGTTCCGGGTACCCGGACCCCGCAAGCACCGACTGGAGCGTGGTTCAAAAGACGCCGTTCGGCGTCTTTTGTCATCACGAAAGAGCCGCAGGCTCTTTCGGTCGACAGCGTGGGTCCCGGGACCGCAACTGTGCGAGGGCTTTCGGTGTCTGCAAGTCGGAGACTGAAGTTGCTTCTCTGAACACTGTCGTACCCGTCAACCGAGGGTATAATTGGCTCCGTTCCGTGGATCGACCATGGCCAGTGGGGGGACACAGCCGATTCAGGTGCTCCACGTGGACGCCGACATGGGGTTTTCCAGCTTGGCGTCCGCGCTGATCGAGCGCAAGAACGAGCAGATGGTCGTCTTCTCCGAGCAGTTCGGCGACGCGGGGCTCGAACGCCTCGAAACCGACGACATCGACTGTGTCGTCAGCGGGAGCGAGCTACAGGACATGGACGGATTGGCGTTCGTCGAGGCCGTCGACGAGCAGTTCCCCGAGGTCCCGCACGTCCTCTTTGCCGAACCCGGCGAGAACGACTTCATCGAGGCGGCGATGGCCGCGGGTGCGAGCGACTGCGTCCGCAAGGAACAGGGATCGGACCAGTACACCGTGCTGGCCGCCCGCATCGAGAGCGCCGTCCAGTCCCGGCGGATCGAGTCCGAACTGACCGAGCAAGAGGAAGTGCTGGGCGCGCTGGACGACGACCTCCCCCTGTTGATGTACCACGCCGAGGCCTCGCCGACCACGCCGATGAAGACCGCGACGGGCGGGGCCGGAAAGCTCGTCGGCTACGACACCGACCAACTGGAGAGCAGGACCGTCGTCTGGGGCCGCGACGTGGTCCATCAGGAGGACCAGCGCCCGCGCTGGAGCGCCATCAAGATGGCGCTGGAAGACGGCGAGCAGTTCGACGTGACCTACCGGGCCCGGACCGCCGACGGGGGCCAGCAGTGGCTCCGGGAGTGTGGTCGCGGGGAGTACGACGGCGACGAACAGGTCGGCGTCGTCGGCTTCGTCACCGCCGTCACCGCTCCCGAGACGTGGGAGCGGAAGTTCGAGCGCGAGCGTAATATGCTCGAATCGCTGCTGAACAGCCTCCCCGAGGCGCTGTACTTCAAGGACACCGAGGGACGACACGTCCGAACCAGTCGCGTCCTCCACGACATCCGGGAGGAACTGATCGGCAAGACCGACCGGGAGCTGTACGAGCCGGAACTGCACGACGGCACCGTCTCCGACGACGCGTCGGTCATCGAGACCGGGACGCCGATCATCGACAAGGAGGAGCCGGTGCCAGGATCGCCAGAGGAGAACCTCTGGACGACGACGACGAAGGTGCCGTGGTACGGCACCGACGGCGAGATCGAGGGGCTGATCGGGTTCTCGAAGACGTTCAGCCCGAAGGGACGCGAGCAGGTCGAACGCAAGTCCCGGCGGCTCAACGACGTCGAGACGATCCTGGGCGACCGTATCGAGGACGAACTCGCGACCGTCGAGGCGGAACTGGCCGAGGTCGAGGGGGCCGGGGCCGCGACCGACGCCCTCGATCGGCTAGACGGGATCGTCGACGACCTCCGGTCGCTGATCGAGCAGGAGGAATCGGACGTGGAACCGGAGGCCATCGACATCGACGAGGTGGCCCAGGCCGCCTGGGAGTTCGTCGAGACCGGCGACGCGACGCTCGACATCACCTTCGACGACGAGCCGTCGGTCACCGCCGACTGGGTCCGCGTCCACCACCTGCTGGAGAACCTCTTTCGGGAACTCTGTCAGGGCGAGGACGCCGCCCGATCGGTGACGATCACCGACGCCGAGCGTGGCTTCGCCGTCGAGAGCACCGCGACGCTGGTGGCCGACGGTGCCAGCGAGGACCTCTGTTTCGACGCGCTGCTGGCCGACGACGAGGCCAACACCGCGCTGAACATCGTCCGCGGGATCGCCGAGAAACACGGCTGGACGATCGACGTGTCCCGCGGCGACGACGGGGGAACTCGCTTCGAGATCGGGTAGTGCCGAGCCGGGACCGACGCCTGTCTCAGGCCCCGATCTCGCCGGCGGGGATCCGGTCGTACTCCTCGTCCAGCGCCGCAGCGTCCTCGGGTAGCAGGGCGACCACGAGGTAGGGGGCGTGTTCGGCGAAGTAGTCGACCAGTGCGGCGATCCGGTCGGCGTCGATCGCTTCCAGCGAATCCAGCAGGACGAACGGCACCGTCTCGGACACGTCGTGGACGAGATAGCCCGGCAGCGCGACCAGCAGGCCGATCACCTCGCGCTCGCTCTCGCTGAGGGTGTCGACGCTGTCCTCGTAGCGGCCGTCGGGACCTGCACGGACGATGTGGAGGTCGAACGAGGACGCGCTCTCGTCGTCCTCGGCGGTCCGCTCGATCCAGACGCGTTCGATGTTGCCGTAGTCCAGCAACGCCAGCACGTCCGCGACGTGGTCGTTGAACGTCTCGACGGCCGTTCGCTCCTTGTCGACGATCCGGCATCGAAGCTCCTCGCGCTCGGTTTCGAGTGCCGCGCGGCGCTCCCGGAGGTCGTCGCGCTCGGCGTCGAGGTCGTCGAGGCGGTCGATCTCGGCCTCCACGTCCTGTAGCTCGCCGTCGAGGCGGCCGCGCCGGTACTCCAGTTCGGTCAGTTCCTGCTGGTGGTCGAGCGCGTCGCCGTCCCGGCCGACGGTGGTTTCCTCGATCTCCGCCTCCAGTTCGGCGATCTCCTCGTCGACGGCGTCGAGCTGGTCCTCGATCGTCTCGACGCGTTTGCGGCGGCGGGATAGCTCCGCCGTCACCGTCTCGTGGCGGTCGCGCAGTTCCTCGTACTCGCGCTGGCGCTCGGTGAGGCGCTGGCGACGTTCCCGGAGCGAGTCCAGCCGTTCCTCGACGGTCCGGTGTTCCTCGCGCTTGCGCTCGATCACCGTCCGTAGCTCGGCGAGGCGCTCGGAGAGCGCAGTTTCCTCGACGGCGTTCCCGCAGGTCCAGCAGCGGAGGTCGTCCTCGCTCTCTGCGGCCAGCGCCGCGTCGTCGGTCCCCGACAGCGACGCCGGCACGGACCCCGATAGGAGGTCGTCGTTGAACGCCACGATGGTCGTCAGTTCCTCGATCGTCCGGGCCAGCGAGCGCTCGCGGGCCTGTAGCTCCTCGATCGCGGACTCGACGCTGCCCAGTTCCTCGTCGGGGAGCGTGGTGGCGTCGATCTCGGCCTGTAGCTCCTCGCGCTCGCTCTCCAGTGCGTCGATGCTCTGGCGCTGTGTCCGGCGTTTCTCGACCAGCCGGCCCCGCTGATCGCGGTGCGTGTCGAGCGCGTCGAGCAGTTCCTGTGCGTCCTCGGCCAGCCCGGCGTCGTCGCCGTTCTCGACGGCGGCACGCGCGCGGTCGAGGTCGTCGTCGAGATCAGCCAGTTCGGCGTGGAGTTCTTCGGCGCGTTCCTGGAGGGCTGGCCGGCGCTCGACCTTGCGTTCGATCTCGTCGAGGCGGTCGGCCACCCGATCGAGTTCCGACTCGCAGTCCTCGATGGCCGACTCGATCTCGCCGGTGTCGATCGGGGCCATGATGAGCGGTCGGAGGTCGTCCCCGCGCTCGACGGCGCGCCGGGCGGGGTTCGATTCGAGCAGGCAGGCAAAGAGGTCGACCAGGTCGCCCTCGTCGGTCAGTGGCGACCCGTCGACGGCGACCCCCTCGTCGGTGCGCGTGTAGGTCCGTCGGTAGGTCGCCTCGCCCAGTTCGAGTTCGACCGATCCCTGCCGGGTGTCGGTCTTGAGCCGGGCCGACGAGCCACCCAGTGCGCCGGCCAGTGCCGACAGCAGCGACGTGCGTCCGGTCGCGTTCCGACCGGTGAGGACGGTGACGCCCGACGACAGCGTCAGTTCACAGTCGTCGATACCGCCGACGTTGCGAACCCTGACGGTGGCCGAGTCGGGTGTCTGTCGGTCCACACTATCGCCCTCATCGTCGCCGACGCTGGGGGGCCCGTCCGGCGCTCCCACGGGTCAGTCACCACCCGCTGCACAGTCACAGCGACCCGACGCCAGCAGTTCGTCCTGCCGATACGTCTGCCCGCAGTCCTCGCAGGTGATCCTGACGGTGTGGGTCACCGACAGCGACCCCGTCTCCAGTTCGTCGCTCGCCCGGAGCCGTTCGATGGTCCGCTCGATGACGGCCTCGCTGCGCGAACGGGCCCACTCGACGGTGCCGGTCGCCCGCTCGCGGTCCAGCGGCTGGGAGCGGGCGGTGTCGATCCCTAGGCAGTCGTTGAGGTGGCTCTTGACGGTCTGGTGGGAGACGAAGTCGTCTTCCATGCCCAGCACGTCGACGCCGGCGTTCGAGAGCTGTGCGCGCACCTCGGCCCGGCGGCCGGCGCTCACGTCCTCACCGGTGATCGTGGCGTACAGCGCGTCGGCGTCCCCGATGACATCGGCGTCGGCACCCGTCACCGCGTCTTCGAGAACGCGGCGGTTCACCATCTCGGCGAGGTCCCGGAGCCCGTCGCCGGCCTCGTGACGGCGCGCGAGCGCGTCGTCGAGGTCTGGCAGTGACCACCGATCGGCCACGCGCCCGACCTTGCAACACTGCTCGCTCACGCTCGCTCACCGCCCGTCGTCGGTACGGACCCACCACGGTCCACACGTCCCGTCGGTCGCACTCCTGGGGTCACTCCCGCAGGCACACAGTCACACATAGCAGGGGAGAACACGGCCAGCGCGAACAAAAAAGACCCCCTTCGGCGCGGCGCTCAGCACACTGGCCGCGGGTCCAGCCCCATCGCGTCGAGGGTCTCGGCGTAGTCGTCGTAGGCCACGCCGACGGTCTCGACGGCCACCTCGCGGGCACGCTCCCAGTCGGCCGCGTCGTCACAGCACGACGCCAGCAGCGCCGCCCCCGCGTCGATGTCCTCGCCGGTCGATTCGCGAAGCTCGCGGCACGTGTCGGCCATCGCCTCGTCGGTCTCGTTGACGAAGAAGTTCACCGCCTGCAACAGCGTCCGGTCGCCCAGCAGGCCGCTGGCGACCAGCCCGGCCGCGCGTTCGACCTCGTCGTCGAGACCGTCGAGGTGGTCGACGACCGGCCAGTCGGTCGCATCCGGCGGGTCGTCGAGGTCGGCAGTCAGTGTCTCGTACCGCTCGGCCGCCCGCTGGCTCGCGTGCTCGAACGTCGCCGCCGCCTCGCCCGTGCTCGCGCTCGCCCACGCCGCGAAGGCGTCGCTCCGACCGGCCTCGCGGCCCGCCAGCGTCGCCAGCACCGCGTCGGGTTCGAGGTTCGCGTTCGTCGCCGCGAGCAGTACCTTCTCCGAGCCCAGTCGGTCCACTTGTGTCGCCGCGTCCTCGCGAACGTCGTCGACGAAGGAGTCTGCGTCCATACCTGCGTGTCGGTTCCACACGTCTTAATCGCCACGCCGCCCTGTCCGACAGTGTTTCGCAGAGTCAACCACGGTCAAGACACCGAAAGCCCTCGCTCCGTTCCGGTCCCGGGACCCGCGCTGCGCTCGCATGGCGTGCTTGCGGGGTCCGGGTTCCCGGAATGGAGCTCGCCCTTTCATCCACCAGGGTTAGAATGGTGACACAGCCGAATCCTGGCGGATGAAAGGGCGAGGCGCGCGTTGCGGCGCAGCCGCAACGACTGAGGAGGTCGGTCGAACCGACCTCCCGGTCGACGGATCTGCGTCGGCCCTATTCGACCGCAGGGAGAATATCCGACACAGATCCGTCGAGCGTGCCGAGGGCTTTCGGTTGGTCTCTCCCGATTCGCGTAACTAAACACCACTCCCTCTCTCACGACACGGCTTATCACGCCGACGGTCGTAGGGAGCAGTATGCCCGAGGAGTACCCCGAGCCCCCGGTCGAACCGGACAGCATCGACCCGGACGAACTCGCCCGGCGCATCGCCGCGGGCGAGCCGGTCCGGTTGCTCGACGTGCGCAATCGCGACGAGTTCGAGGAGTGGCACGTCGCCGGCCCGTCGGTGACGGCCACGCAGATCCCCTTCTCGAAGGCGTTGCAGGCCCAGGTCACCGACACCGTCGACGACCTCGCCGCGCAGGTCGACGGCGAGGGACCGATCACGGTCGTCTGCGCCCGCGGCGAGTCCAGCGCCTACGTCGCCGGCCTGTTCGAGCAGGCGGGCATCCAAGCGCACAACCTCGCCGACGGAATGGACGGCTGGGCGCGGGTCTACGAGACCCACGAGATCACGACCGACGCGGACGCGACCGTCTTGCAGTACCAGCGCCCGTCCTCGGGCTGCCTCGGCTACCTGCTCGTCAGCGAGGACGAGGCGGCGGTCGTCGACCCGCTACGAGCCTTCACCGACCGCTACGGAGCCGATGCAGCCGACCGCGGTGCGACTGTCGAGTACGTCATCGACACGCACGTCCACGCCGACCACGTCAGCGGGCTCAGGACGGTCGCCGAGGCCACTGGCGGCGAGATGCTCGTGTCCGAGCGCGCCCGCGACCGCGGCATCGCCTACGACGTGGGGACGCTGCCGGACGACGGGGTGCTGTCGCTCGGCGCGGTCGACCTCCGCCCAGTCGCGCTCCCGGGCCACACGACGGGGATGACCGGGCTCGCCGTCGGCGACCTGCTCCTGACCGGCGACAGCCTCTTCGTCGAGAGTGTCGCCCGCCCGGATCTGGAGGCGGGCGACGACGGCGCGGCCGAACTGGCCCGGGACCTGTACGCGACCCTGACCGAGCGTCTGGCCGCGTTCGACGACGCGACGACAGTCGCACCGGGCCACGTCAGCGAACGAACTCCGCGCAACGACGACGGGACCTACACCGCTGCGCTGGGTGCTCTCCGCGAGGACCTGTGGGTCTTCGACACCGACGAGGACGCTTTCGTCGACCGAATCCTCGACGATATGCCGCCCCGACCCTCGAACTTCGAGGCGATCATCGCGGCGAACCTCGGCGAGACGACGCCCGACGAGGACGACGCCTTCGAGTGGGAACTCGGGCCGAACAACTGCGCCGCGACCGCCGACTAGTAACAAATCCCGTCGACGTGTGTTCGGCTGTGAGTGTGTGCAGATCGTTTCCGACTAAACGATTCGCTTCGGTCAACAGGACACCGAAAGCCCTCGGCGCGCTCGACGCCTTCTGCCCCGGATATCCTCGCTATCGCTCGGATAGTGCCGACGCAGAAGACGCGACCGCGCCTCGCCCTTTCATCCGCCAGGCACGTGGACCGATGAGCGGGCTCTAGAGAAACGCCTCGCGGGCGTGATCGAGTTCGCCTTCGGGGTCGTCCTGCGAGCCGTTCTCGTAGATCTGCCACTCGATGCCGGCGGCTTCGACGGCGTCGAGGACCGTTTCGTAGTCCACGTCGCCCGTGTCGAAGGCGGCGTGGGCGGCCTCGTCTGCGTCGACGTGGGTGTCGGTGCAGTGGACCAGTTCGATCCGGTCGGCGTGGGTCTCGATCACGTCGGCGGCGTCGACGCCGGCGTAGGTCGCCAGTCCAATGTCAAGTTCGAAGTCGACGTGGTCGGTCCCCTCGACGAGTGCGTCGAAGGCGGTCCGGCCGTCCAGGTCGGCGAACTCGGCGTCGTGGTTGTGATACAGCAGCGGGTAGTCGTGGTCGGCCAGTTCCTCGGCCAGCGTGTCGAGGCGGTGTGCGGTCTCGCGGACTCGCTCGACGGTGGCGAAGTCCTCCGAATCGAGGTAGGGGACGACCAGCCGCTCGGTCCGCAGGTCGCGGTACTGCTCGACCGTCGCCGCCTGATCGTCTTCGAGGGCGTCGATCTGGACGTGGGCGCTCGGGACTTCGAGGCCGGTCTCGTCGAGCGCCGAGCGGACGGCGTCGGGGTCTGCCTCCGGCACACGATAGGCGTACTCGACGCCGTCGAAGCCGGCATCGGCGACGCGACGGAGGAGTTCGGGGACCGGGGCGTCCATCTCGCGCAGCGTGTATAGCTGGATGGCTGTGGCCATACGCGGATGTCGGCCCTCGGACCCTTGAGCGTTTGTCTAGGTGTCACGTGGACGACCGTCGCGAGTGACAACCAGTGGTTGACAGACACCGCTCGATAGCCGGCGGTCGATCACTGCGAGACTTCGACGGGCGTGCGTTCCGTCTCGACGATGTCGAGGTCGCCGTCGACGGTAACGACGAGTCGCTCCTCGCCTTCGGTCATCTCGACGCGGAGTCGCCACGGGTCCTCGGACTCGACGGTGACGGGGTGGTCGTCGACACACCACGGCAGTCGCCAATAGGGCGTCTGGGCGAGGTCGACGCCGTGATCCTCGTAGAAGCCCACGACCGCAGACTGATCGAGCAGGCCCAGGCCGACCGCCGAACAGAGTTCGTGGGCGCACTGGCGACAGCGGTGGGTCGCCCGCACGGTGACGCCGAGACAGCAGGTCTCTCCCTCCTCGATCGTCGTCGCCATCCGACCGTTGCACTCCGGGCAAACGCCGTCCTTGGCGAGACAGTGGAGGTGGCGCACTCGCTGGTCGAACGCCCGGAGAATCTCGGCGTCGGTGCGGTCGTGGAAGCCCCCGGGTGGGAACGGGTACTCGCCGTGGCCGTGCCCGCAGTCGGGACACTCGATGGCCAGCATCTCGTCGGCGTAGTGGGCCGACAGCGTCGCGCCACAGCGCACGCAGGGGTCGTCGATGCCGACCTCGCGCTCGGGGTGCTGGGTGAACGAGCCTGCGAGGATCGCCTGCACGATTCGCTCGCCCGCGGTCCGCAGTTCGTACCCCTCCTCGCGCTTGCGGACGAACTGGTCTGTCAGCTTCCCGAGGTGGTAGTTGAACTGCGCGCTGTCGGCCATTCCGACCTCGCCACGGATCTCGGAGAAGGCGGCGGGCTCGTCGAGTCGCCAGAGGGCTTCGAGGATCGCGAGCCGTGACTCCTCGCCGACGATGGCGAAGGCGTCGGCCGGTTCGAGGCAGTCCTCGCAGTCCTGCAGGTCGTCTGTACTGCTCATGCGAGACTGATCGTCAGGCAGGCAGTAAAGCCTTCGCCGAAGCTCGTTTTTGTAGGATATCAGTCAACTCCGCGGACCTGCTGACAGGACCGGAACGGGCGATTTATCTCCGGCCCCTGCGACGAGTCGGGTATGAACGTCAAGTCGCGCCACCACCTCCGGGCCGACGAGATCGACGCGATCACGGAGTCGGTCGCCGACAACCTCGGCGTCGAGGTCGAGGCCGACACCTTCGAAAAAGTCGAGTTCGAGGACAGCGACTGGAACGTCGTCCTCGTCGACGGGGATCCACTCGTCCTCTACGTCCAAGATGAGCCGTTCCTCACGGTGCAGGGCCTCAACGCCTTCCCGCCAGAGGCCCACGTCGTCACCGTCGACGCCGGTGCAGTCTCCTTCGTCTCGGACGGCGCTGACATCATGCGTCCGGGCATCACCGAGGCAGACGCCGACATCGAGAGCGGCGATCTGGTCGCGATCAACGAGGAGTCCCACGGGAAGTTCCTCGCCGTCGGCCGCGCCAAGACGGGCGGCGACGACATGGTCGGGGACTCGGGAAAGGTCGTCGAGTCGATCCACCACGTGGGCGACGACCTGTTCGAGTTCTCCGTCTGAGCGACTGAGATTCGCCGGCTTGGCAACCAGTAGCGAGCGGTCGGTGGCTAATACATCACGATCGTTCGTGATCGAACAAACGAGGGAGGGCGAAGGTTTAACCCCGTCATACCGCTAAAATCGCCTGTGGCGTCCCCGTTCGAGATTCTGCGGATCGACGAGGGTGCGAGCGACGAGGCGATCGAGCGCGCGTACCGCGAGCGCATCAAGCAGACCCATCCCGACCACGGCGGTTCGCTAGAGGATTTCCAGCGGGTTCGCGAGGCCTACGAGCGTGCGCTGGCCGGCGACTGGAGCGCACAGGCACGCGAGAACGGCAACGACGAGCGCGACCCCGACGCGACCGACTCCCAGGGATCGATCCATCCTACCGTCGAGTACCTGAACTACGAGGTGTTGGACGATCTGGGGTGGTCGACCGACGACGCGAACCTCTTCGAGAAGGCCGCCACGGCCGACCTCCCAGAGGAGGATTACGGCGAGTTTCACGTCCTGCCGCGCGAGTCGGTGCTCGAAGCCGCCGAGCGCGAGGGGTTCGCGTGGCCCTTCGCCTGCCGTGGCGGGGCGTGTGCCAACTGCGCGGTCGTCATCGTCGAAGGGGAACTGACGACGCGCGTCGACCACGTCCTCCCCGACGAAATGGTCGAGCGTGGCTTCCAGCTATCCTGTAACGGTATCCCGACCTCCGACGAACTGAAACTGCTGTACAACGTCAAGACGATGCCGGAACTGGAGGACCTCTTGCTGCCGCCCCGCCCCTTCGAGCAGGCTCACTCTGACGATTGAGCGTCGTCGCCGTCCCGGTCGCCGTTGCTGTCGTCTTGTTCCGCCTCGCTGTCGCTCCCCGTCTCGCCGTCCTCGTCCTGCTCGGCCTCGTATCGCGCCATCGCCGTCTCGAAGCTCTCGCGGGCCAGTTCGAACGTCTCGCGCAGATCGGCGACCGGCGTCTCGGTCGCGTCGACTCTGAGGTCTCGCCAGTACGGTTCCGCGAGTTCGTCTTCGGTGGTCTCGACGAGCACGGCGGCGCTCTGGACTTCCAGGTCGGTGCGCTTGTCCCCGCCCGCTTCGTGGCCGGCTTCGAGGGCGTCGATCAGTCGCTCGGCGAGCGGTGCGTCGCCGTCCCGGCTGGCCTCGTAGGCTGCCGCAGTCTCCGCGATCACGTCCTCGCCGGTCAGGAGATTGCCGGCGACGGTGTAGCCGTCCCCGATCTGGTGGCCGAACCACTCGCCACATTCCTCGCCGGAGAAGGCGAACTCGCCGTCGGCGTCGACGCCGTGCAGTTGGCGCTCCGGTTTTCCCTCGTCGGCGTTCAGGAGGGCGTCGAGGGCGTCTTCGACGGCCAGTCCGTCGTCGACGTACTCGATGCCCCGTCGGCCCAGTTCGACGTTGACGTGGCTCTGGGTCGCGACCGCACCGTGCTCGCTGGCGAACGGACACAGCGTCCCCACAGCGGCGAGTCGGGTCGTCACTGCGACGCCGAAGCGGGTCTGTTCTTCACCGTCGTCGTCGGTGTACTCTTCACGGACGCAGATGCTGAAGGTCATGGCCGTGTGTTGGCCGCCAGCGGCAAAACTGGTGGGGCGCGCTTGGCGACTTGGAAATGGGTACGGGCGTCAGCGTCCCCTCACGAGGGGCTGCTATCATCGTAGTGATCGGACAGCAGCTGTTCGGTGCGTGTGCTAGGTGATTGGACAATTCACCTCGATCTGTTCTGGAACGAAGCCGACTCAGTGATCGAGAGAGCAACCAAGAACTGAACGCCCTCGGCCCGCTCGGCGGTGTCTGTGCGGGATATTCTCGCTCCCGATGGTCGCTCGAATAGTGCCCGCGCAGACACCGCGAGGCGACCCTCGCCCGTTCATTCCACCAGGACCGCACTGCACACAGCCACACGCCTCCCCAACCGATTCAGTCACTCACTTCGTTCGTTCCTTCATCCACCGGGAGACTCGCTTCGCTCGACTCCCGAGCCTTCCTTCACTTCGTTCAGGAAGACCTCGCACAATGTGGTCGCTCGACAGAGCGAGCGACAGCGCGCGCCACCGCAGTTTGGTTAATAGCTGGACTGTACTGGTCGACGAGCATCCGGGCGACCGAGCGGTCCGTCAGGACCCGGCAGGTCGCCCGGTTCACCGGACTGAGCGAAGCGAAGTCCGGCTTTTTTCATCGACGTTTTTGCGCGAGTGGTGCGCTTCGCGCACCCGAAGCGGAAAAAGGTCGTCTGACGTAAAGCCTAAACCACCGGAGAACGGCTTGGAGGGTATGGGACTGATGAGCAAGATTCTGGGCGAGTCGGGGTCCTCACGGGTCACCGAGGACTACGTCGAGCTGTCGGCCGACGACCTCGAAGCCGGCGTCGAGGCCAGCCAGCAGGTGCGGATTGCCCGCATCGGCGACAAGCAGGACGTAGTCGAGATCAAGGATGCGGTGTACGACGGCGACATCGTCGTCGCCGACATCACCCGCCACAGCACGAAGGATCGGACGATGGAACACATCACGGACGAACTGAAGCGGGTCGTCAACGAGGTCGGCGGCGACATCGTCCAGAAGGACGACGATCAGTTGATCATCACGCCGGCGGGCGTAGGAATCAGCCGCGAGCGTCTCGGCGAGTAGTTCCTTTCACTGCCTTTCTGTCGGGGGAGAAACGCGTTATCGGCCGTTTCACGGTGTTTAACTGACTTGGTAGTCAGGATCAGGTAATGACTGATCCAGCGATCCGTGCCCGAGAGCTGACGAAGCGCTACGGCGACGTGCAGGCGCTCGACGGCCTCTCGTTGACCGTCGAGGCCGGCGAGTTCTTCGGCCTGCTCGGTCCCAACGGCGCGGGCAAGACGACGTTCATCAACACGCTGGTCGGACTGGTCCACGCCGACGGGGGTGAGGCGACGGTCTTCGGCCACGACGTGGAGGACGACTACCGCGAGGCCCGCGACGCCATCGGGCTGGCACCACAGGAGTACAACGTCGACCGCTTTTTCCCCATCCACGAAGTGCTGGAACACAAGGCGGGCTACCACGGCGTCCCCGACTCGGTCGCCCAGGAACGGGCCGAGGACGCGCTGAAGACCGTCGGCATCTGGGACAAACGGGACACCCGCTTCGACTGGCTCTCGGGCGGGATGAAGCGACGGTTCATGCTCGCCCGCGCGCTCGTCTCGGACCCGGACCTGTTGATCCTCGACGAGCCGACCGCCGGCGTGGACGTACAGCTACGCCACGACCTCTGGGAGATCATCAACCGGATGAACGACGCCGGGACGACCATCCTGCTGACGACCCACTACATCGAGGAGGCCGAGCGGCTCTGTGACCGGGTGGCGATCATGGACGACGGCCGTAAGGTCGAGGTGGCGACGCCGGACGAACTGATGGCTCGCGGGAGCGACACCATCGAGGTCGGCCTCGAAACGCTGCCGACGACGCCGCCGACGCTCGACATCGAGGGCGTCCAGAACGTCCGCATCGAGGACGGCTACCTGCTTGCCACCGCCGCCGGTGGGAGTTCGCTCGCGCCGGCGATCATGCGGAAACTCGAAGCGACGGGCCACACCGTCACGTCGCTGGACGTGCGCCGGGCCTCTCTGGAGGAAGTGTTCGTCGACATGACGCGGGCGGACCACGGGGGCGACACCGAGGTCGAGATGGAGGTCGACGCATGAGGGGAACGGGCTTCAAGACGCTGCTCGAACGCGAGATTCTGCGGTACGTCCGTCGACCGCGCAACACCTTCTTGCCGCCGATGATCACGAACGTCCTCTACTTCGCGGTGTTCGGCGTCGTCCTCGGCGGGACCATCGAGCGCGGCGGCAGCGGCTTCGAGGGCGGCTACACCCTCTTTATCCTCCCGGGACTCGTCGTGCTGGGGACCATCTCCAACGCCTTCGAGAACGCCTCGTTCTCCATCTTCCACGGGCGCTGGAACGAGTATATTCACGAGGTACTCACGTCGCCGCTGTCACACACCGAGATGGTGCTTGCCTACGTCACCGCCTCTGCGCTGCGGGGGCTGATCGTCGCCGGCATTATCTGGGCCATCGGGATGATCTTTACCCCGGTGCAGGTGGCCAATCCGTTCTATCTTGCCGCGTTCATGCTCGTCATCCCGACGCTCTTTGCGGGCTTTGGCGTCATCGGTGGCCTCTGGGCCGAGGACTTCGATTACCTGACCGTGATGACCCAGTTCATCATCCGCCCGCTCGTGTTCTTCGGCGCGGTGTTCTACCCGCTGTCGGCACTCGATGGGCTCTGGCTGCAGGCCTCGCTGCTCAATCCGATGGTGTACATGGTCAACGGCGTCCGCTACGGCGTCGTCCCCGGCGCGGTCGACATCGCGCCCACCATCTCGCTGCTCGTGCTGACCGGCCTGACCGTCGCCGTGATCGCCGTCGACATCGCGCTCGTCCGGCGGGGGTACGGGCTCGTCGAGTAGCGGCCCGCTGCCGTCTACGTGGTCTCCCGGTTCATGCCACCACCACTCGATTCGCGTTCACGTACGTTCCCGAAGTTATTTATTTGCTCGATGAACAGTTATGTTTGAGCCCCGTCACCTTGCCCTCCACGCAGGGACCTGGGGTCCTCAGAGACATCTATGCAACACAGACGCATCCTCTCACTGGTCCTCGTGGCCGCACTGATCGTCCCCGCCGCGACGAGCGGCGTGGTCGCCCAGTCCGCCAGTGCGACCAGTATGACCGCCCAGACGGAATCGGCACAGCAAGCGACCGAGAACTACACACGCCTGTACGTCGACGACCAGTATCGCTCCCTCGAACTCAAACCCGGCCAGAGCGAGACGCTCAACGTCACCGTCGAGAACGGTGAAGAGGAGTCGGTGACGCTGTCGCCCCACATCTACGTCCCCCAGCTCGGCCAGCAGCCGGTCACGGAGTCGTGGGTGACGATCGAGAGCGGTAACGTCACGCTCGACGCCGGCGAGGAACGCACAGTGACGATCACCGTCGACGTGCCCGAGAACGCCGATATCGGGCGCTACAACGGTGTCGTCGCCTTCACCGACGAGATGGTTAGCTTCCCCGGCCAGCCCCCGCGCCCGGTCCACATGGCCCAGTTCTCGCTGGAAGTGTGGATGGAGCCGACCGTCACTATCGAGAGCAACGACTGGCTCTCCTCACAGGTCCAGGCCGGCGAGACGACCACCGAGGAGATCGTCGTGAAAAACAGCGGCGAGGAGGCCGTCCCGCTGAACCCGACGCTCAAGACCGAGCGTCGGTCGATGTCCACCCGGATGGGCCAGGAGACGCTCGACAAGTCCTGGTTCGAGATCGACGCGCCAAGCGAGATCGCCCCCGGTGAGAGCGCCACTGTCGAGGTGACGATCCGACCGCCCGAGTCGGCCGATCGAGGGCGCTACGACGCCGAACTCGACCTCGGTGTCCGCGACCCGGCCCGTCCCGGTGACTCGAACTACTGGCAGCAGATCCACGTCGGCTTCCAGGTCTGGCAACAGCCCGAGGAGCCCTTCGAGACGACCGTCGCCGTCGCCAACGACACCGAGTCGATGACCCTGACCCTGACGACCCAAGCGCCGCCACAGAGCGACCAGTCGGTCGCTCCGAGCTTCGACGTGACGTACGTCGCGCCCAACGGCACGACGGTCGCGCCCGAGCGCGTCCAGCGGTCGGCCAACGGTCACATCGATCTCGGCCGGTCCGACGACCGACAGAGCAGTGACTCCGCGTACGCCACCAACGGCGAGGAACGGACGATCACCTACCGGATCGACGACCCCGCCAGTGGCGAGTGGACCGCACAGATCATGCCGGAAAACGCCATCCAGTTCGGCTACGAGATCACGCGCGACGAGTCGAACTGACGGCACCGCTCGGACGGTCCGTTGTCGCCACTTCAGACGTTTTTTATCGAAAGACGGTCGCCCGGTGAACCCGGCGCGCCGCCCAAACTATGACAGGGTCGTGACGGGCCGGCCCTACCCGCGCCGGCCGGTCACGCGCCGCGCGAGTCTCGCTCGCGGTCCGGATACGTTCCGCAGTGACCGTCACCGGTCACGGTATCTCGCCTCCGGAGTGGCGTATGTTAGAGTTTGTCATACGCGTACTTGAACGTATCGCCACCCGGTACTGATCGGGGGGTTTCGACGGGCAACAACGGCCACCAGAGAAGAGAGCTAGACGTTATCGGGCTTGTCGGCGTCGTCCTCGACGGAGCGTTTCATCGAGTCGCGGCGGGCCTTGGCGTCGCGGCCGGTGGCCTCTTCGAGGAAGTCGTTCTTGGCGTTGACGGCGTCCTGTGCGGCGTCGGCGTTGCCCTCGGCGATGACGTCCTCGGCGTCGCGCTCGTCGATGTGGAGCGCGAGTTTGTCTTTCTTGCCGCTGTACTCGACGGTGCCGGCGACGACGCGGTCGAAGACGGGGTTCTCGGGGTCATCGACGACCAGCAGGTCGCTCCCCTTGCGGTCTTCGGTGTCCGTGATCTCGCCGAAGTAGTCTTCGACGAAAGCTTCCATATCGGGGACGCGGTCTTCGAGGTGCTCGCCGCGACGCATCTTGTACTCTCGCATGGGAGTCGGTTTGGACTGGCCCTGCCTTACCCTTTTCGCGTTTCGTCTTCCGGTTCGTGAACGAGTGTCCCGCGGCGACAGTCGGGACAGAAGTCACCGCGCCGGAGCGACGAGGAATCGACGGCCGTCGTGAAGTCACACTCGGGACAGCGGAACTGCCCGTCCGGGACCGTCAGCGTCGTCGCCTCCGTCGCCTGTTCCTCCTCGTCGTCCTCTTCGATCGAGCCGATCGTATCCGGTTTCCACTCGTCTTCGCCCGCATTGGGTTCCTCGGGCCACTCTCCGGGCTGGCGGCCCGCCGTCTCGACGGACTCGTCGTCCTCGTCGATGATCACCGCGTCGTCGTCACCGTCGTCGCCCGCGGCCGGGTCGTCGGCCACCGAATCCTCGACCTCGGGGTCGATCGTCGGGTCGGCCAGTTCCTCGTCGACGCCGTCGTCCGCGACCGGTTCGTCCGATTCGGCGTCGATGATCTCGGCCCCGGTGTCGGGTTCGCTGCCCTCGGGCGGCGCTGTCGTCGTGTCTTCGTCCGCCGACTCGGTCTCAGCCGCCGACGCGTCCTCTGTCGACGACTCGTCCGTCGCTCCGCCGACGATCTCCGAGGCGGAGAGTTCTTCCCCGGCAGCCGACAGTTCCGCTTCGTCTTCGGCGTCGTCGGCTTCGGCGTCACCGTCGGGCGTGTCGGCCTCGTCATCGGCGGCCGACTCGTCCATCGCTGCGTCGAACTCGTCTTCGTCGTCGGGTGTTTCGATCGACGTTACCTCTTTGTTCTCGGAGACGACGCGCTCGTTGCCACAGCGATCGCAGGTTTCGACCTCTCGGATCGTGATAACGACCTCGCTGCCCTGCTCCTCGCGGTCGCGCTCGACAGTCGTCTCTCCGTACGCGTGCCCAAGCACGGAGCATTTGAGACCCATTGTCACGACATGGCCCGCTCCGAGTGATAAGCCTACTGCTTGGGGCGACTCCGCGGACGGTGTCGTGGTCGTCGACCACCCCTCGTCTGCTCACGGTGAGGGACAGACCCAAGAGGTCGCCGCGAGTACGACGACGTATGAGAGCGAAGCCGGAGTATCGCGACCGCCCGGACCCGGAGGTCGCGGTACTGGATGCCCTCGCCGACCGTTCCGACGACGGCATGACGATCTTCGAACTCCGGTCGCGAGTCGATGTCGATATCGACAGGCTGGAAGACGCCCTCGCCGCGCTGAAAGACGATTCGCTGATCGAGGTGACAAACGACGGCGACCGGACGGTGATCACGCCAGAATCCGGCGTGGTCGGGCCGTACGATCCCGACGCCGAGGAGTCGATGCTCGACGCGATCCGTCGTCGGTTGCCGCTGTAGTAGCGATACACACGACTCCCCACTCGGAGTCGAAACCTATTCCCTGTCGATCGAACTATCACATCGCGTGTTTCCCGACGGACTCCGCGCCCGCTGTCGGCGTCTCGGTGCCGGCGTGCTCGCCGCCCTCGCCAGCGCCCGCGCCGACGCGACGCGCGGCGACGCGCTCCGACTGCTGGTGGCACTGACGATCTGTACGCTCGTCCTCGTCGCCGGAGTCAATGCCGCCACGCACAGTCCGGCTAACGCCTCGCTCGCGCAGGGCACGGTCACCCAGCCAGCGAACGGGACGACCGTCGTCAGCGTGCAGGGGTACACGTTCGAAGGGTCGACCAACGACAAGAAGCCCGCGCGCCTGCTCGCGACCGACGAGCGCGCCCGGACCGAGTGGATCTACGAGAGCCGACAGGGTGTCGGCGCGTGGTTCTTCGACGTGGACCCGCTCGAAAACGGGAACCTGCTCGTCGTCTCGCCACGCGACGGCGAGACGCTCATCTACGAGCTAAACCCGAACACCTCTGAGCGCGTCTGGAGCCAGCGCTTCCCCTTCGAGGACACCCACGACGCCGACATGATCAGCGAGGACGAACTCGCCATCGCCCACATGCGGGCCTGGAACGAGACCAGCGAGATCAGCGAGGACGAACTCGTGATCTACAACCTGACGACCGACGAGGTCACGTGGCGCTGGCAGTTCCACGAACACTATCCCAGTGGTACGGACGGCGGGTACAACGACGACTGGAGCCACGTCAACGACGTGGACCAGATCGGCGAGGACCGCTTCCTGCTGTCGCCACGCAACTTCGATCAGGCCATCGTCGTCGACCGGGAGAGCGGCGAGATCGTTCAGCGCCTCGGGAGCGATCACGAGAGCAACGCCCGCCAGAGCGATCGGGCCGAACAGCGGACTGGCTCGTACTCGGAGGTCCTCGACGAACAGCACAACCCCGACTACCTCGTCGGCGAGAACGGCACCCCCACGATGCTGGTCGCCGACAGCGGCAACAACCGCGTCGTCGAGTACGCCAAGATCGACGGCACGTGGCAACTCACCTGGGAGGTCGGCACCGAGTCGCTACGCTGGCCCCGCGACGCCGACCGCCTGCCCAACGGCAACACGCTGATCGTCGACACTCTCAATCACCGCGTGATCGAGGTGACGCCGACCGGCGAGATCGTCTGGGAGTACTACGCCACCTGGGGGCCCTACGACGCCGAACGGCTGGGCACCGGCGACGAGTCGAACGGCCCGACGATCCGTCAGCAAAACGCCACCGGGAGCTACGAACTCACCGGCAGCGCCGGCCTGCGTCCGGGCACTGGCGACAACCTCGACTTCCCCGGTTGGCTCAGTGCGACCTTCGCCGACACCCCACTGGGTGGCCCCGCCGAAGACCTCGCGCTACTGTGGGGTCACTACATGCCGTGGCTCCGCCCGGTGTGGCTCTCCTCGTGGGACGCCGCCTTCCTCGTCGGGGCCGCGCTGCTCGGACTGACGTGGACGACCGGTGAGATCGTGCTCCGACGCAGGCGGATCGCGGGCGGAATCCGCAGCAGGCTCCCGCTGTGATCTCCCGATAGCGGTTGTTTTCCGGCCGGTTCGGGGCTACTCTCGACCGCTGGCGCTCGAACGCTCCCCCGTCGACCCCGTGGCGACGGTCGCCGACAGATCGCTCCGACGGTCCCTGTCAGTCCAGTCGGTCGATCGACGCGCCACGGACGTTCTCCTTGACGCTTCGGAGTCCCTGCTTGGCCTTCTGCTTCGAGGAGTACCCCTGCCCGCCGTCGCCGATGATGTTGCCGTTGTCGTGGACGAGCCGCCAGCGCCACTGGTCGGCGCTGTCCTCGAACAGTTCGAACGTCGCGCTGCTGCCGCCTTCCGACGGCCCGTCCTCGTCTTTCGACGTGTCGACGATGTGGGCACCCGGCGCGTTCGACCTGACGCTTTCGAGTCCCTGTTCGGCCTTCTGGGCGGAGGCGTAGCCCTCGCTGCCGTCGGCGATGATGTTGCCGTTGTCGTGGACGAGTCGCCAGCGCCACTTCTCGGCGTTGTCCTCGTACAGTTCGAACGTCGCTTTGCTGGCCTCGGCCTCGGTGTTGACGTCGTCGTCCACCTCGGTCCAGGCGACCTCCAGTTCGAGCGTGAGCTCGTCGTCCTCCCGCTCTATTTCCGTCTCCAGATCGGCTTCTTCGGGCACCGACACTGTCACCGTCTGTTCCTCGTCGACCGGTGCCGGCTCGCCGCGGCCGAATCGACGCGCCAGGCGGCGAAAGTACGATGCGATCCCCGTTCGACTGCGCTTGGACTCGGACTCGTGGACTGTCTCTTCTGGCATACAATGGTTACTCAAATGGCATGCATTTATTGGTACCCCCCAACGCGGGTGGGGCCCCGTCTAGACGACCGCCAGTCCGCGGGGGACCTGCCGGTACTCGGTGTCCCAGGCCAGCCCCAGCGAGTCCCACTCGGTCCCGTCCGCGCTGGTGAACACGCCGTGGTTAGTCAGCGCGTAGAAGCGGCCGTCGAGCGCCGACAGGACCGGTCGCGCCAGTCCCTCGGGACCCGGTAGCCCCGCCATCGCACGCTCCCATCCGTCCTCGCTCCGGCGGTAGACGGAGGACTCGCCGTTCGTGCTGTGGGCCGAGCGGGCACCGCTGGCGGCAGAGACCACCACGTCGTCGGGCGTCGCGCCGACGGCCAGCCCCCAGACGTAGCGGTGGTCGAGCCCCCGCTGTGGCGTGGTCCAGGTCTCGCCGCCGTCGGTCGACTCGGCGTAGCCGTCGCCGGCGGCCGTGTACACCCGCCCCGGCGCGTCGGGGTGGGTTCCGAGCGTGTGATTGTCCCGGCGCGCGCCCTCGGGATGGTCGATCCAGGTCTCGCCGCCGTCCTCGCTGCGGACGAACGCGCCGGCCTCGATGGCGACGTACAGCCGTTCGGGCTCACCGGGGTCGACTGCGAGCCAGCGGACGTGGTGGGTGTGCGGGCGGGGCGGGAACGACCACCGCGATGCCGACGGGAGGTCGGTCAGTCCCGACTTTTCGGTCCATGTCTCGCCGCCGTCCGTCGAGCGATACACTCGCGAGGGCTCGGTACCGGCCCAGATCACGTCGGGGTCGTGCGGGCTGACCGTTACGGCCGTCACGCGATCCGCTGTCGCCAGCGCGGTCGTCCAGCTACCGCCGCCGTCGGGGCTGTACGCCAGTCCATCGCTGACTGTCCCGACGAACACCCGCTGAGGGCGTTCGGGCGAGGCCGCGACACATTCCAGGGACTCGGCGACCGGCCGTTCGTGGGCGGCCCAGTCGCCGTCGTCGATCACCAGCAGTCGGTCGTCCAGCGCGGCGTAGAGTGTCGTCATACCGGTGGGTACGACCGCCGCCCACAAATCGCTCGCGCCGGGATCGCGATGGTGTTCAGAGAAGCGGTCGGTGGAGATGAGAATGGGGCACCGAAAGCCCTCGGCTCGTTCCGGGGGTCTGTGACGGATATCCTCACTCCGTTCGGATAGTGCCGCCGCAGACCCCCGGACCGAGCCTCGCCCTTTCATCCGCCAGGGTTCAGACGGGTACACAGCCGAATCCTGGCGGATGAAAGGGCGAGTGCAGTTGCGGGAACCCCGACGACGCAAGCACGCGAAGCGCGCGCAGCGAGTCGTGGGACCGCAACTGCACGAGGGCTTTCGGTGTCTCCACATCCGATGACGGGGTTGCTTATCTGAACACTGCTGAACCGTGGCGCAAGCGATTTGTGCGCCCTGACCGACCGGTCAGCCATGAGCACTGTCGCCGACGACTGGGTGGAGGGACTCGTCGAGGCCAACGGCACGCGCATCCACTACACTCGCACTGGTGGCGAGAAGCCGGCACTGGTGATCGCCCACGGCTTCTTCGACGACGCGCTATGTCGGACCCCGCTGATTCGAGAGCTCGAAGACGACTACGACGTGATCGCGTACGACGCCCGCGGACACGGTCGCTCGGACGCCCCCGAATCGGGCTACGGCATGGACGACCGCGTGGCCGATCTGGTCGGCGTCCTCGACGCCCTCGCCGTCGACGAGGCCGTCCTCGTCGGCCACTCGATGGGCGGGAGCACGGTCGCCTCGACGGCGGCGCGTCACCCCGAACGGGTGCGCGGTGTCGTCATGATCGACCCCGCGGGGCTGCTCGTGCTGGACGAACACCGGGGCGAAGACGACGACGCCCCCGACTCCGACGGCGACTGGCCCCGCGACCGGATCCTGTGGTGGCACGACCACTCGAAGGCCGAACTGCTCGTCGAAGACGACGAACTCGCGGACCACGTCGCGGCCGGTGACGAGGAACTGGCCGAACTGCTCGCCGACGCGCGCCTGCGCCTGAGTCAGAACGTCGTCGCGATCGCACGCGAGGGCTACCCCGATCCGCGCGAGGTGTACCCCGAGATCGACGTGCCGGCGCTGATCCTGAAGGCCGACGCCGACGAGAGTGAGCGCGAACGCCACCGCGAGATCGCAGACCTGCTGCCCGACGGCCGTCTCGTCCACGTCGATGACGCCGGCCACTGCGTGTTTCGGGACCAGCGAGCGGTCGCGACCGCGGCACTGCGGTCGTTCCTCGGCGGCCTCTGACTGGCCGACGGTCGTGGTATCACGACTCTCGGAACCCTTATTCCCCTCTCGGCTGTACGTTTGTTCGTAATGGCAAACGGTACGGTTGATTTCTTCAACGACACAGGCGGTTACGGATTCATCGAGACTGAGGACGCGGACGACGACGTTTTCTTCCACATGGAAGACGTGGGCGGCCCGGACCTCGAAGAAGGCACTGACGTCGAGTTCGACATCGAACAGGCCGACAAGGGCCCCCGCGCGACCAACGTCGTCCGCAACTGACGCGCCGCGTCGATTGCGACACGGATTTTTAGTGACCTCGAGACACGCGCAGCTACGTGTATCGCAGGCCGACCATCACGAAGACGATCGAGAGTTGCAACACTCCCTGAACCCCGCCCAGCCGAGCGTTTCGCATCCCGATCTGGCCGATGAGGTCGGTGTCGGGATTCGGCGAGGCGATCTGTCGGTAGATCCTGATCTCGCCGGGGAGGATGACGCCGAAGCCCTGGAGTCCCAGCAGCGTGACGATCCCCAGCGCCGCGAGAATCCACGGCGAGGTGGTCGTCACCATCGCGGTCAGCGCCGTGCCGGGTAGCGTCGTCGCCAGATAGACCCCCGAGCCCACGAGTGTGACTCCGAGGACGGTGAGCGTCCGCCAGTCGGTCAGCGCGTCGAACTGGTAGCCGAGCAGGAGGACGATCGGCACCGTGTTGACCGCCGTGAAGACGGCGAGCCACTGGTCGGCGTAGGCGAAGGTCTCGATTTTCAGCGCTAGCGTGATCCCGCCGGCGATGGTGACCAGCGCCAGCGCCGGCATCAGGAAGGTCATCTTCGGCGTGAACCGCCCGAAGAAGTCCGCCCGATCCTCGGGATCCATCCCCCCGAGCACTGGCCCCAGCACCGCGCCGATGAACAGGTCGATCCCCGTCCAGAGGACGCCGGCCATCACGTGGACGTAGGTGAGCGCCCGGAGGTCGTTCGCGAACAGTGCTGCCGCAAGCGCCGCCAGCGGGACGACGACCGCCCCGACCGCGAACGCTCTGTTGGCCTGCTCGGCCAGGCCACCGAGACCCCACTCCGGCGTGTCGACTGTCGACTGCGCCATGGTGGCGTGACACACGCCTGTGCGGTAAAAATCATGCGAACGGGCCGTTTGAAGGCCCCCGCCGACTGAAGGGTAGGTATGGCACGGATCGAACGGCTGACCGTCTATCCGGTCAAGGGACTGGACGGCATCGACCGCGAGACGGCCGCCGTGACGCCGGGCGGGACGCTGGCTCACGACCGCGAGTTCGCCCTGTTCGACGACGACGGCGAGGTGCTCAACGGCAAGCGAACGGACCGGATTCACGACCTCGACACGGACTTCGATCCGGCGACGGCCGAACTCGTCGTCGAACTGGACGGCCAGCGCCGCCGATTCGACCTCGACGACGACCCCGAGGGGGCGAGCGAGTGGTTCTCCGAGCAGTTCGGCGTGGACCTCTCACTGGAACGTGACCGCGAACTGGGCTACGTCGACCGCCGGGACATGGGGCCGTCGGTCGTCTCGACGGCGACGCTGCGGGAAGTGGCGTCGTGGTTCGACGACGTGACGGTCGATGGCACACGCCGACGGCTCAGAGCGAACGTCGAGGTCGGCGGCGTCCCCGCGTTCTGGGAAGACCGCTTCGTCGGGGACGGTGCCTCGGCCTTTGCGGTCGGCGACGATGACTCGACTGTGCGCATCGAAGGGGTCACGCCCTGCGGTCGCTGTGTCGTCCCCGAACGCGACCCCGACACCGGCGAGCCGACCCCGGAGTTCCGCGAGCGGTTCCTCGAACGCCGCGAGGCGACGTTCCCCGAGTGGGCCGACTTCGACGCCTTCGACCACTACTACACGCTCATGCTGATCGCTCGTGTCCCCGAACCCGACCGGGAGCAGCGACTCGCAGTCGGTGACGGGGTGCGAGTCGTCGAGTGAGACGGCAGTCAGTACCGGCCACGGGGCAACGCCCGTTTAGGCTGGTCGCTCGTTAGAGGCCGAGCGGTCGGTAGAGACCGGCCCGCCCTCGGGCTCTGGCAGCGTCACGTCGCGGACCTGCTGGAGGGCCTCCTCGGCGGCGGTTCGACTCTCCCGGCGGTTGGCCGCGTTCTCCTTGCGCGAGGCGGTCGCGAACCCGGCGAGCCACTCGGCGGCCTCCCAGTAGGTCGTCGCCGTCTGTCGGCCGCGGCTGTTTCGCTCGCGCAGCGGCCCGTCGTCGGCCAGCCGCTGCCCGGCCGTGAACACCTCGGTCGCCTCGCTGAACTCCTGGCACGCCTCGGTGAAGGCCGACCCCGCCAGCCCCCAGTTGCCCGCTTCGCAGTGTTCGAACCCGTTCGAGAGGTAGCGCCGGCCCTCGCGGTAGTGGGCGTAGCCGACGCGGTAACTGCCCTGGGCCGACCGGTCGGGCGTGATCGTCTCGATCTGTGCCCGCACCTCGTCGAAGGCCGGCATCGCGGCCACGTGGTCGGCCGTCCACTCGTGGACGATCACGCCGCGGTAGTCGACGACGAACAGCGCCCGCTTGACCAGTGGCTGGCCGCTATCACCGCTCGCCGCCACGCCGTACGTTTCGGCGATCTCGCCGGACGCGTCGCTGACGAGGGGCACGTCGATGCCTGCCTCCTCGGCGAACCGCTGGTGACTGTACACCGACTCCGGCGCGACCCCGACCGCCTCGGCGTCGCCCTCGCTCGACAGCCGCTCGACCGCACGCAAAAGTGCGGCGCTCTGGCCCGATTTGGGCCCGAAGTCCGACGGATAAAACGCGAGGACGACGACCGACTCGCCGATCCGGGCGTCGAGACTGACCCGTTCGATCTCTCCCGCGACCACCCCCGGCCGCGAGAACGCTGTTGCCTGCTGGTGACCACCCATTCCTAGTTACCTCATAAATAACTAACACGTTAGTTAGTATCAAGCTTTGGGTGTCGGGCTACCGGTCGAACAGCCACAGCACGACCGTCAGCGCCGTCGCGGCCACGAGCGCCAGCGCGAGCAGGCCGAACGCGACGCGGAAGCTGGCGACCTCCGAGAGCCAGCCCACGATGGCCGGTGCGACCGCGCCTGCGCCCATCAACAGCGTCCGCACGACGCCGAGGCTCCCGCCGGCCACGTCGTCGGGGACGACCGCCATCAGGTACGCTCCTCTGACCGGTCGGTACCCGTGTGCGCCCAGTCCCAGCGCGACCACGGCCCCACCGAGGACGAGCGGGCCGCCGGTCGCCGACAGCGCGAGGACCGCGATCAGTCCCGCGGTGGCGACGGCCAGCGTCACCACGAGGACCGGGGCTGTCCCCACGCGGTCGCTGGCCTCGCCGGTCACGAGCTGGACGACCGAGACGACAAAGAGAGCGCTAAAGAGGAGGTTCGCCGTCGCCGCCGTCAGCGCCGTCTCCTCGGTCAGGTACAGCGGCAGGAACGCGACCGCGCCGTTGTACGCGAAGGCAAAGAGGATCGTCACGGCGACGAAGCCGGTGAACTGCCACTCGCGGAACATGGTGAGGTAGTCGCCGACGCCGGCCCCCGCGCCGTTCGCCGCTGCGTCGGACCCAGCACCCCGCTCCGAACCGGTCGAGAGCCGCCTGGGGACGCGTCGGACGAACACCGCCGCCAGCCCCAGCGTCGCCAGGCCACCGACGAGAAACACGGCACGCCACGACGCGCCCGCCAGCAGCGTGGCCCCGCCGACGGCGACGACCGCGGCCGGCGCGGCGACGCCCCCGAAGGTTCCGAACGTGTCGAAGACGCCCAGTGCCCGCCCGGTTCGGGTGGGATAGACACCCGAGAGCAGCCTGACGCCGACGGTCTTGTACGCGCCTGTCCCCGCACCCATCAGGCACATCGCGCCGGCCAGCACGACGAACGGCGCGTCGACGACGAGGACGAGCGCCCCGGCCGCCGCGACGGCCGCGCCGCCAGCGATCACCCGGACGGAACCGAGTCGGTCGGCCAGCGCACCCGACGGGAACTGCATCGCCGCGTAGACGAGCATGAAGCCAGTGAAAGCCGTCCCCAGCACCGTCCGAGAGACGTTGTAGCTCTCGCCGAGCGTCCCAAACAGCGGCGGGAACGCGTAGCGCAGGAACTTCCCGAAGAACCACAGCGACGCCGTCAGCACCAGCGCGTCGAAGCGGGCCAGGCCGCGGAGTCGCGTGGTCAGTGTCACAGTAGCTGCAAGGCCGTCTCACCCTGAAAACGCCGTCGAAGCGCACGCGGTCGTAGTGAGTATTGTAGCGACTTACCAGTACGCGCCGGCTCCGTGTTCGGCGCGATCTGGAAACGATCTACAATACTCACTATCAGCCTCCGAGCGTGCGCCAGTACCGCCAGCATCCGGCAGTCAGCGAAACGACTCCCAGCGCCACCAGTACCGCACCGAACGGCGGCCGAACAACCGCCGTGCAGTCTGCAAGACCGCCGCGGGCGGTCGTAAAGCAGACGCCGTCGCCGAGTGCGAGCGCGAGCGCCAGGAGTCCGACGCCGCCGAGCGTGACCGCGAGCAGCCGCTGCGTCGCCACTGTCCGCCGGCGCGAGAGTTCGTCCCAGCGCTCCCGGGCGCGCTCGTGTTCCCAATCGGTGCCACGCTCCATGTCCCCTCGAACTACGGCGTGCTAACGTATAACGTGATCGCTGTCGTTTGGCCGTCGGGCACGGCGGATGACGACCGTTCAGTCGTCATCGGCGGCAGGCTGAGCCACGTCCCGGTCGGCCCGTGGCCCCTCCAGATCCACCTTCGGCAGCAGATCGCGCAGGTACTCGCCCGTGTAGGAATCGTCGTTCCGGGCCACTTCCTCTGGGGTGCCTTCCGCGACGATGGTGCCGCCGTGCTCGCCGCCCTCGGGTCCGAGGTCGACGATGTGGTCGGCGTTTTTCACCAGATCGAGTTCGTGCTCGATGACGACGACGGTGTTGCCCTCGTCGGTCAGGCGATGGAGCACGTCGATCAGTTTGCGCTCGTCCTCGTGGTGGAGCCCGGTCGTCGGTTCGTCCAGCAGATACAGCGTCTCGCCGGTGTCTTTCTTGCCCAGTTCCTCGGCCAGCTTGATCCGCTGGGCCTCCCCGCCGGAGAGGGTCGTCGAGGGCTGGCCCAGTTGCATGTAGCCAAGCCCCACGTCCTTCAGCAGTTTCAGCCGGCGGCGGATGCCGGTGTGGCCCTCGAAGAAGTCGTAGGCCTCCTCGACCTCCATGTCGAGCACGTCGGCGATGGTGGCGTCCTTGTACGTGACATCGAGGGTCTCGTCGTTGTATCTCGCGCCGTCGCACTCCTCGCAGGGGACGTACACGTCCGAGAGGAAGTTCATCTCGATCTTGACGTTGCCCTGCCCGCCACAGGCCTCGCAGCGCCCGCCCTTGACGTTGAAGGAGAAGCGCCCCTTCTCGTAGCCCCGCTGCTTGGCGAGGCTGGTCTCGGCGAACAGTTCGCGGATGTGGTCGAAGACGTTGGTGTAGGTCGCGGGGTTCGACCGCGGCGTGCGACCGATCGGTGACTGGTCGATCAGCCGGACCGTCTCGATCTGATCGAGCCCGTCGATGTCGTCGTGCTCGCCGGGGTTCACGTCGGTGTCGTTCATCCGACGGACGAGGCCCTTGTACAGCACGTCGTGCATCAGCGTGGACTTTCCAGAGCCCGAAACCCCCGTGATCGCGGTGAAGTTCCCAATCGGGAGGTCCACGTCCAGATCGGCGAGGTTGTGCTGGCGGGCCCCCTCGATGGTAAGCGCGCCGTCGGCGTCACGTCGCGAGTCGGGGACCGGGATCGCCTTCTCGCCGGAGAGGTAGTCGCCGGTGATGCTCTCCTCGCAGTCGATCACGTCCTCTTGATCGCCGTTGATGACGACCTCGCCGCCCCGTTTCCCCGGCCCGGGGCCCATGTCGATGATGTTGTCGGCCCGGCGCATCGTCTCTTCGTCGTGTTCGACGACGATGAGGGTGTTCCCGAGGTCGCGCAGTTCCGCCAGCGTGTCCAGCAGGCGGTCGTTGTCCCGCTGGTGCAGGCCGATGGAAGGCTCGTCCAGCACGTACAGCACGCCCACGAGGCCGCTGCCGATCTGGGTGGCCAGTCGGATGCGCTGGCTCTCACCGCCCGAGAGGGTCGCGGCTTCCCGATCCAGGGTGAGGTACTCTAGACCGACCTCGCACATGAACCCGAGCCGGGCGCGGATCTCCTTTAATATCTCCTCGGCGATCTTGGTGTCGCGTTCGTCCAGCGCGGCTTCGAACCCCTCGAAGTGCTCGAGTGCGTCGCCGATCGACATCCGGTTGACCTCGGTGATCGCGGTCCCTTCGACGAGAACGTGTCGGGACTCGGCCTTGAGTCGGGTCCCCTCACACTCCGGGCACGTCGTGACAGCCATGAACTCCTCGATGTGTTCGCGGGCGCGGTCGCTGTCGGTCTCGACGTGGCGGCGTTCGAGGTTCGGAATGACGCCCTCGAAGCGCTCTGTCTTCTCGCGCGTGCCGTTCTTGGTGCGCCACTCGAAGTGGACCAGACCGTCCGTGCCGTAGAGGAACTGGCGCTGGATCGAGTCGTCGAGGTCCTCGAAGGGCGTCTCCAGCGAGACGCCGAAGTGGTCGGCGACGTTGTCCAGTTGCCGGGAGTAGTAGGTCCGGTCGTAGCTCCAGGGCTCGAAGACGTGCTTGAGGGGCTTCGACGGGTCCTCGATCACGAGGTCCTCGCTGACCTCCTTGGTCTCGCCAAGCCCCTCACACTCCGGGCAGGCCCCGTGGGGGCTGTTGAACGAAAAGGAGCGAGTCTCGATCTCGGAAATGTCGATCCCGCAGTGGGTACACGCGAGGTCTTCGGAGAACTCGACGACGAGGCGCTCTCGATCCGAGTGGTCCTCGCTCTCGCCTGTCCCGGCGAGGTCGCCCGTCGAGCGGGCGGTCGCGCCGCCCAGTTCGGTGTCCTCCGGCGGGTCGGGCAGGATCACCTTGACGATGCCGTCGCCCTCCTCCAGGGCGGTCTCGACGGAGTCGGTGATCCGCGACCGGGCCTCGGTGCTGACAGTCACGCGGTCGACGATCACGTCGACGGTGTGATCGAAGTTCTCGTCCAGATCGGGGTCCTCGATCGTCAGATCGTACGGTTCGCCGTCGACCTCGACGCGGGCGTACCCCTCGCTGACGAGGTCCTCGAACAGGTCCTCGAAGGCCCCCTTCTGGTCGCGCACGACCGGTGCGGCGATCTTCGCCCGCGTGCCCTCGGGCAGTTCGAGGACGCGCCGCACCATGTTCTGGGCCGACTGCTCGCCCACTTCGCGGCCACATTCGGGGCAGTGTGGCGTGCCGATACGGGCGTACAGCAGGCGCAGGTAGTCGTGGAGTTCCGTGACGGTCCCGACCGTCGACCGGGGGTTGTTGGCGGCGTTCTTCTGGTCGATGGAGATAGCGGGCGAGAGGCCCTCGACGGTCTCGACCTGTGGCTTGTCCATCTGGCCGAGGAAGTTCCGGGCGTAGGCAGACAGCGACTCGATGTACCGGCGCTGGCCCTCGGCGTACACCGTCTCGAACGCGAGCGAGGACTTGCCCGACCCCGACAGCCCCGTCACGACCGTCAACTCCTCCCGTGGGATCTCCACATCGATGTCCTTGAGGTTGTGTTCCTCCGCACCGCGGACCTCGATGTACTCTCTTGTCATCTATCGCCCTCTGAGGACTGGGGGCGTGAAACGCTGTCGGTCCCGTATCGGCGGCTTTTCGATCTGTCAGTAGCTGTGGGAAAATTAAAGGGACTGGTGTGTGAGAGCCCAGCCATGAGCACACAGACGAAGTACGACATCGAGGGACTGTCACTGACCGACGACAGCTACACCGTCGAGCAGTCGCTGATCCGCAACAAGTACAAGGCGATGGATCGGGACGGCAACGTCGTCGTCCGGGGCAAACAGAAGATGTTCAAGATGAAAGAGGAGTTCCCCTTCGTCGACGCCGAGGGCAACGAGGTCTTCACCGTCAAGGCCGGCGGGATCATCGACGTGGCCGGCAACTACGTCCTGAGCGACGCCCAGACGGGCGAGGACCTCGTCATCCTCGACAACGACTACTCGATCATGCAGGACACCTGGACGATCCGCGACGCCCGCGACGAGCGCAAGATCGCCCAGATCGATTCCCGCGGGGCCGCGATCACGCTCACACGCAACGTGATCCCGTTCGGTAACTGGATCCCACACAAGTACGAGATCACCGACGTCGACGGCGATCACGTCGGCACCATCGACGGCCAGCTCTCGCTGAAGGACCGCTACGAGATCACGATCGACGACGCCAGCGACGTGCCCAAGGAACCGATCATCGCCGCCGCGATGGTGATCGACGCGATCCAGGGTAACTGATCGGGGACACGTCCGATCGACGGCTCGTTTTCTTCTCGGACAGGACGGGTAGTTTCAAGTGTGTGCCACGTATCGTTCGACACGATGGCTCTGAACGACTCCCCACGGCGGACCCTCCTCGCGCTCGCGATCGTCGCCCTGACGGTTACGAGCGGCTGTGTCGGGTCGGTCGGTTCCCTCGACAGCGGTATCACAGCGGACCAGGTCAGCGACCACGTCCAGACCAAGTACGAACAGATCGACAGCTACGAGGCGACCGTCGAGACGACGATCGTCGGCCCGAACACCTCCCGCACGACGCGGACCGATGTCGTCGCGAAACCGCAACTCGGCTTCCAGCGCAGCGAATATCTCGGTCCCGATAGTATGGCCGGGAACGTGATCGTCAGCAACGCGACGACGACGTGGACCTACAACGCCACCGAGAACAGCGCACGGCGACTCGACACGTCGGGTCTCGGCCAGTCCATGCAGCCCGACTACGGCCAGCTCGTCGAGTCCTATCAGGACCGCTACGACGTGACCGTCGACGGGACGACGACCGTCGCCGACCGCGAGACCTACGTGGTCCACCTCACGCCGAAGAACGCCAGCCAGTTCGCCAGCGAGATGACGCTGTGGGTCGACACCGAACGCTGGTTCCCGGTCCAGCAGCGGTCGAGCTACACGATCGACAACGAGACGACGACCGTGACGACGACCTACCACGACCTGCGGTTCAACACCGGCGTCAGTAACGGCACCTTCGACTACACGCCGCCCGCCGACGCGACCATCGAGACGACGACGATGCCGTCGGTTCAGCGCTTCGATAGCCGGTCGGCCCTCGCCGACAACACCAGCGTCGCCGTCCCGGACCCGACGGTCCCCAACGACTTCGCGCTCGAACGGGCGACCGTCACCGAGTACAACGGGACGACCAGCGTCCGACTGCAGTACACCAACGACTCTTCGACGCTCTCGGTGAGCGCGACCCGCGAGGCGGACAGTGCGACCGACGCGAACGGCACGGCCGACTCGGACACTGAAACCGTCGAGATCGGCGACGCGACCGCTAGCTATCAGAGCTTCGGCTCTACGGGCATCCTCTCGTGGCACTGCGGGGACACCCGCTACAGCGTTTCGGGCGATCTCTCGAAGGACGAACTGATCGAGACGGCTCGCTCGGTCGGCTGTAGCGAGTAATCCACGCTTCCAGTCGAGCGCAACGTTTCTACGTCGGCGGTCCGCAGTGAGCCTATGCGCCGTCGGTCGGTCCTCCGGGCGGTCGGGAGCGGACTCGCGCTGGGCAGCGCCGGTGTTGCCACTGGCCACCCCACGCCGAACGGCGACGGGACGCCGCCGTCGGAGACCGCCGCGACGGACCCGCTGGGGACCGTCCCAGTCGAGAACACCCGCGAGATGGTCCTGAACGACGACGGGACCGTCGCCTACGTCGCCACTGTCGACGGCTTTACCGTCGTCGACGTGTCCGACCCGGAGGCGATGACCGTCCTCGCCAGCACGCCAGTCCTGCCCGACCACGAGGACGGTCCGCTCGGTGGCATCTGGGACCTCCACTGCGACGGGGACCGCCTGCTCGTCGCCGGCCCCGCCAACGGCGGCGGGTCGCTGTGGGGCTACGGCTACTTCGACGTGTCCGATCCGGCCAGCCCCGAGCAGCTCGCCGGCCACGAGACCGACTTCTACGTCCACAACTGCTTCCTGCACGACGGCGTGAGCTATTTCACCGGCAGCGGGATCGAGGGGAGCCCGCTGATGATTCTCGACGCCGAGAGCGGCGAGGAACTGGCCCGCTGGGCCGCTCGCGACGCCGACGAACGGTACGCGGACCTTCCCTTCGGCATGGTGAACCTCCACGACGTGTGGGTCGCCGGCGACTACGCCTATCTGGCCTACTGGGACGCCGGCACGTGGTGTCTGGACGTGTCCGAACCGGCCGATCCTGCGCTCGTCTCGCGTATCCGTGGGCGACCGGTCGAGGAACTGCTCGCCGTCGAGGACACGCGCCGCGAGGCCACCGAACCGCCGGGCAACGATCACTTCGTCACCGTCGACGAGAGCGGTGACCTGCTGGGCGTGGGCACCGAGTCGTGGGCGGTCGACCAGCGCCCGCCGGGCGGCCCCGGCGGCATCGAGTTCTACGACGTGTCCGATCCCAGCGCGCCCGAGTTGCTGGGCGAGATCACCCCGCCAGCGACGCCGGACCCGACCCGCGGGGGCGTCTGGACGACGAGCCACAACTTCGAACTGACCAGCGATCGGTGCTACGCTTCGTGGTACCAGGGCGGTGTGACCGTCCACGACCTGCGTGATCCAACCGATCCGAGCGAACTGTTCCGCTGGCGCGAGGCCGACCGCGGGAAGTTCTGGACCGCCCAGTTAGCCGCGCCGGGCGAGTACTTCCTCGGGGCCAGCATCGGCGCGTTCGGCAGCAACACCGATCCCGAGGACTCGTCGCTTGAATCCGGGCTGTTCGCCTTTCCCGATCCGTCGGGATCGACTCCGTCGACCGAACCGTCGTCTTCCCCAACGGCGACCGACGGCGACGGCTCGACGACGACCGGACAGGAACAGACTCCCACCAGCGGGACCGGCGCGGGTGCTGGCCTCGGTGCGGGCCTGCTCGGACTCGGTGTCGGTGCGTGGCTCCGACGGCGGCGTCACCGCTCGGAGTGACTACTTCAGCCCGTGCTCGACGGCCTTCGCGACGCTGCGGGCCTTCTCTGCCAGTTCTTCGGAGACGTGGTCAGCAGCGACGGCGTCGTCGAGTTCGTCGTCGTCGACCCGTTCGACCCGACCGTCGGCGTGTTTGACGACATCGACGTGGAGGTCGACGTAGCGGACGGCGTCGGGGAACACCTCGACCGGCGTACAGACGTTGACGTAGGTGCCCCGGCGGGTGCCGTCGGTGCCCTCGTAGACGGTCGGGTACCACCACCGCCCTTCCTTGACCTTCGTCGTCGCCACGTCGCCGGCCTGCCGGTCGACGCCCAGCGCGTCGTAGGTGCCGCCGGGTGACATCTCCCGCTCGACGGTGACGGTGCCGTCCGCATCGACCGACTCGACGCTCGCGTCGCCCAGCGTGTAGCAGTCGCCGTTCGGCTTGCCGTGGTCGAGGCGGACGGTGTCGCCGGCCTGCGGGCCGAACTGGGCCGTCACTGTGGTGAACGGGAAGTCCTGCTCGCCGGTCTGAAAGCCCTCGGCGACGGCTTCGGCGAGGTCGACACCCGCCGACGCCGACCGCGACCCGGCCTTGATCCGGTGGTGGCCCGGCATCGTCCGGGTCACCTCGTCGCGCACGTCGTCCAGCTCGAACCGGCCTTCGCGGCCGAACCAGACCCACGCCGTCGACTCGGGGGCAACGGTGCGTTGCGGTGCGACCTCAGTCGGGATCGGTGCGTCCGACAGCGCCGTGTCGACGGTCTCGGCGCGGTCGTTGGCTCGGTCGAGGGCGTCGCCCAGCGCGTCGAGGCCGGCGTCGTCGCTGAATCGACCCCACGAACTCCCCCACCCCTCGCGAGGGTCTGCTGGGAGGATGTCGGCCAGTTCGGGGCCGTTGTGGTCCGCGCTGCCGCCCCGCACCAGCGTCAGGAGCGTGCCGTGGACGCGGATCGACGTATTCAGCACCGGTCGGTCGTCGTCCCACGGCGGGGCCGGGTCGTCGATCTGCACGCGCAGTCGATCCCCCTCGTCGATCCGGTCGTCGGTCTTCGAGTATGGAAGGTAGCCCTCGCCGTCACCGAGGTCGACGATGGCACCGCCGCCGATCGTCTCGGCCACCTCGCCGGCGTAGATCGCGCCGCGCGGTGTCGGGTCGGCCCAGACGAGGGTGTCCCGCGATATCGAGGCGAGGCGGTCGATGACGGACTCGACGGCGTCGGGTTCACCCGTCACACGGACCCCCTGGCGGTCGTCGGTCGTCTCGACGGTCACCGCTGCCGGGTCGTGGGGCAGGTCGTCGTCGAACCGCTCGACGATCGGCGGCGAGGGCTGGACGACGCCCCGATCCTCGCGGAATAGCTCGGTCAGCGCCGTCGTGTAGATGCCACGGATTCGGACCGTCATAGTGCGTCGGGATCGTGGGCGAAGCGCACGCGCCCGTCGACGGTCGGCCCGAGCGTCAGTTCGACCACGTCGTCACCGAGGACGCGGCCGCCCTCGACCGGGACGCCCCACGAGTCAAAGCGGAGGTAGCCGCGGATGTCGTCGGCGTGGGTAAAGAGATCCAGATAGTCGAGGGTGTGTTCCTGTACGTCGCTGGCGCTGTGGGCCATCTCCATGTTCGAGTAGATCGTCACGGCGTCGGCGAAGAACGATTCGAGGTCGGCGGCGGACTCCTCGGTGGCCGCCACGACTGCGTCAGAGGCCGTGGCGATCTCGTCGGTCGAGAGGCCGGCCTCGCGCAAGGCCTGCTGCTCGCGCTGGCTGAAGTGCATAGCGGTCGTTGGCGAGGGACCGATGAAAAGGACGCGGGTCTCGACCGAGATGGCGTGGTCGCGCTCTCAGAGCGCGCCCATCGACAACAGGGCGTTCATCGTCAGGATGAGGATGCCAAAGAGGACACCGAATGCGACGACCGACCGCGGGTCGAGCCGGGTCGTGTTCTGGTCTTCCGCGTCGAAGTACCGGACGAGGCCGGCACTGGACATCAGTCCGCCGCTGTCGCTGCTGCTCATGTTTCCACGTGGTCGGGCGTCCGGAGTAAGCCTTTCCCTTCGCGGCCGGTTGTCCGTGCGGCGCGCCCGTGGTGAAAATCCTTATCTGGCCCGGCCAGTTACCTTCCCAAGAGTACCGATGACAGTTACGCTCAAGGACTTCTACGCCGACTGGTGTGGCCCGTGCAAGACCCAGGACCCGATCCTCGAAGAACTCGAGGCCGACTGGGGTGACGTGAGCTTCGAGAAGGTCAACGTCGACGAGGAACAGGACGTGGCCAACGAGTATCAGGTCCGTTCGCTGCCGACGCTGATCGTCGAGAACGACGACGGCATCGTCGAGCGGTTCGTCGGCGTCACCCAGCGCGAAGACCTCGAAGACGCGCTCCAGCAGGCGAGCGCCTAGGGCTCTACTCTCACGTTTCCGACAACCACTCCTCGTAGCGACTGCCAAAGAACAGTAGAGTTAGTCAGAGACGGCTGCGTCGGCCTGTTCCGCGCCGGATTCGGTGATCTCGTAGAGGTTCTGTCGCGCGTCGGCGAAGTAGACGTCTTCTTCGATTACACCCACCTCGTCGAGCCGTTCGAGTGCGTAGCGGACGGTCCGCGCCGAGAGCATCGACTCCTCGACGATCCCCTTCTGGGTCAGGGGACCGTCGTACTCCAGAACCTTGTACACGAGCTTCGCGCTCGGTGGAAGGTCCGCGATGGCCTCCCCGTCGGTTTCGGTCATCACCTGTGTCGAGTGGCGCAGGCTCCATAAAGATTGAGGAGTTCCGTCGAGCAGCGGGCCGCTCGCCGCCGTCGACGGGGTCGCGAGTGCCGTGTCCGAACCGGGCGGCTTTTGGTGCCGGACGGCGGACCAGACGATATGGCAACGGACACGGCCGAGGGTATGAGTTCGCATATGCGCGGACTCACCGTCACGACGATATCGGCACTCGCGGGGATCGGTGCCGGCGTCGCGGCCAACGAGATAACGGCTGGTGCGACCGATCAGCTCGCGATCCCCATCCTCGTCGCAGCGATCGTCGTCCAGTTCCCGATCCTGAAGGTACTGGGCGTCGACATCGACGACTTCTCCACGAAGGACTACCTCTTCGTCGCGTTCATGACGTTCTCCCTGTGGTTCGTCTCGTGGGGCATTCTCCTGACGACGGCGGCGATCTAACCATGGCCGACGATAGCATCGCAGTCGTCGACCTCGATCGGTGTCAGCCCGACCGCTGTAACTACGAGTGTATGAACTTCTGCCCGCCCAACCGGACGGGCAAGGAGTGTATCGTCAAACGGGGCGACGCCTACGACGAGGGCGAGGAGTACGCCGGCAGCGACGATCAGGTGTGGATCTCCGAGGAGATCTGCCTGGGCGAGACCTGCGGGATCTGCGTCGAGAAGTGTCCGTTCGACGCTATCGAGATCATCAACCTCCCCCAGGAACTCAACGACGAACCGGTCCACCGCTACGGCGAGAACTCCTTCGCGCTCTACGGCCTGCCCGCACCGCAGGAAGGGCGCGTAACCGGGATTCTCGGTCCCAACGGGATCGGGAAGACCACGGCCGTCCACATCCTCGCTGACGAGATGACACCCAACCTCGGGCGCTTCGACACGGAACCGGCCTGGGAGGCCGTCATCGACGAGTACCGCGGCACCGAACTCCAGGACTACCTCGAAGACCTCCGCGATGGCGATGTGACCGTCGCCCGCAAGCCCCAGTACGTCGACCAGATCCCCGACCAGTTCGACGGCCCGGCCCGAACACTCCTCGAACAGACGGACGAACGGGGCGCGCTGGACGAACTCATCGAACGCACCGGCATCGCCCCCGTCGTCGACAACCACATCGACGACCTCTCGGGCGGTGAACTCCAGCGAGTCGCACTCGTGGCGACGCTGGCCCGCGACGCGGACTTCTACTTCCTCGACGAGATCACGCCCTACCTCGACATCGGCCAGCGCATGACCGCCGCACAGCTGATCCAGGAACTGGCCGAGGACGAGGACCGGTCGATGCTCGTCGTCGAACACGACCTCGCGATCCTCGACCTGCTGGCCGACGCCCTGCACGTCGCCTACGGTGAGCCCGGGGCCTACGGGATCATCACCAGCCCCAAATCCACCAAGAACGGCATCAACGAGTACCTCTCGGGCTACCTCGAGAACGAGAATATGCGATTCCGCCAGCAGGAAATCGAGTTCGAGGAGCACGCGCCCCGGTCGATCTCGACCGGCGACGTGGTCGTCGAGTACCCCGACCTCGTGAAGTCCTACGGCGATGGCGAGTTCGCACTCGAAGTCGAGGGCGGACAGATCCGCGAGAGCGAAGTCCTCGGTGTGGTCGGCCCCAACGGGATCGGGAAGTCGACGTTCGCGAAACTACTCGCGGGACGGCTCGAACCGGACGAGGGAGTGGTCGATGCCGACCTCGACATCGCCTACAAGCCCCAGTACATCGAGATCGACCAGCCGATGCGGGTCGACGCCTTCCTCTCCTCGATTACGGACGACTTCGGGTCGTCGTACTGGTCGACCGAGATCGCCCAGCCCCTCCAGCTGGACCGGGTGATGGAGCAGCAACTCACCGACCTCTCTGGCGGGGAGCGCCAGCGCGTCGCCATCGCGGCCTGCCTGTCGAAGGACGCCGATCTGTACCTGCTGGACGAACCGTCGGCCCACCTCGACGTGGAACAGCGGGTGATGGCCACCAGCGCCATCCGCCGCTACGCCGAGAACCACGACGCGACGGCCATGGTCATCGACCACGACATCTACATGATCGACCTCCTCTCGGATCGCCTGCTCGTCTTCGACGGCGAACCGGCCCAGCACGGCCACGCCAGCCCGCCAGTCGGGATGCGTGACGGGATGAACGAGTTCCTCGAAAACCTCGACGTGACCTTCCGCCGGGACGAACGCACCTCCCGCCCCCGCATCAACAAACCGGGGTCACAGCTGGACCGCAAGCAAAAGCGCGAGGGCGAGTACTACTACGCGCCCGGTCAGTGATCCTCGTCGTCACACGTCCAGAATCGGTTTTCCAGTTCGATCGAGAGACGCGTAGCTAGGACACCGGATCGGGCCCGCCCATCTCGGCGCCGTCGACGGCGTCGTCCAGGCCGTCGTCGATTTCGACCCGCCCACCGCCTTCCGGCACTTCACGGTCGCTCTGCTGGGCCTGCTCGTCCTGTGATTCGGTCACCGAGTCGCCACCGGTGACCGACACGAAGATGTCTGAGAGTTCGTCGACGCGCGCCGAGTTTTGGGTTTTACTCATACACCATGTTATTAGTTAACATGGATAATAACGATTGTGCCTAACTGAGTTGGGTCGGTCCGAATCCTCGTGTAGAACGAGCCACAGCGCTGTCGAGACGCGCGTTCGGGAGAACTGGAACGTCGTCGGTCGCCGCCGCTCAGGTCACCTGCGTCGCGCAGGTGCCACACAGCGACTGCTCTTTCACGTCGACCTCTCGCACCGTCGGCGAGAAGTTCATCACGCAGCGTTCGTTGTCGCAGTGCTCTAGCCCGAGGGTGTGACCGATCTCGTGGACGACCTCCTTGCGGACGCGGTCGCCGAAGATGTCGCCCGCCGAGCGGTTCGAGAAGCCACCGTCCGAGGAGGTCTGAAGCCGGTGTGTCGAGATGACGCTGCCGCTGCCGCTGAGATAGGCCAGCCCGAAGACGTAGTTGCGTCGCCGGTAGTACAGATCCTGTGGCGTGATCGCGATGTTCTTCTCGCCAGAGCCAACGCGCTGGGCCAGGTCGATGAACTCCTCGGCCCGGTACTGGTCGCGGTTGGCGTCGTATGCGCCGGAGGGGATCGGCTGGGGTTCGTGCATCGAGACCTCACAGTCGTAGACGGTGCGCAATCCGTCCGAGGCCTCGCGCTTGACCCGCGCCGAAACGTCGCCGACCGGCACGACGTCGACGTGCATGCGAAGCCATATGGTTCGATGTGACATAAACATCCCGCCGTGGACGACCCTCGTCGCGCTCTCGCCGACCGACTGTCAGCTTTCGACCGCGTCGTCGAGGTCGGGATCGGTCGCCGTCCCGGAGTCGCCGCCGGTCTCGCCGAGCGGGGCGTCGACGTGACCGCGACCGATGTCGTCGAGCGCGAGGTCCCTACTGGGGTCGACTTCGTCCGCGACGACGTGACCGCGCCCGACCCGGCAGTCTACGCTGATGCGGCCGCCGTCTACGCACTCAACTGTCCGCCGGAACTCCACCGACCGCTTCGGGTGGTCGCCGCCGACGCTGGTGCTGTCTGTTACTTCACGACACTGGGCGGCGACCACCCCACGGTTCCGGTCGAGCGCGAGCAACTGCCCGGCGGCGAGACGCTGTATCGAGTCCGCGAGGACGGGCCGGGGCGGACGAAAGACAAGTGAAATGACTGCTCGCCTCGTTGCCGGCGATATGCAAGTCGACGCGGTCGTGCTGGACATCGACGGCGTGGTCGTCGACGTAGGGGACTCCTATCGGCGCGCCATCGTCGAGTCCATCGAGCGGTTGTACGGGGAGACGATCGAGAAGGGCGACATCCAGCCGTTCAAGGACGCCGGCGGGTTCAACAACGACTGGGAACTCACCCACGCGGCGGCGCTGTACGTGCTCGCAAGCGCCGAGGGACTGGGGCTCTCGATCGCGGAATTCACCGACCGGATCGCCGAACGCGGCGGCGGGCTGGACGCCGCTGAGGCCGTCGTCCGGGACGAACTCACTCTGAACCAGTGCGAAGACGTGTTCGAGGCGTGGGATACCGACCAGCTACGGGACGTGTTCCAGATGCTGTATCTCGGCGCGGACTTGTACCGCGAGATCGAAGGGCGGGAACCCCGCATCGCCACGGAGGGGTTCATCCACGACGAGCCGGTCATCGTCAGCGAGGAGACGCTGGCGGCGCTCGATGCCGACTACGACGTGGGCGTCGTCACCGGCCGACCAGCCGCCGAGGCCGACATTGCGATGGACCGTGCGGGGCTAGACGTGCCCGACGCGGACCGCTTCACGATGGACGACTGGGAGCAAGGGAAGCCACATCCCCACGCGCTGGTGACGCTGGCCGAGCAGTTCGGGGCCGAGCGGGTCGCCTTCGCCGGCGACACGCTCGACGACGTGAAGACGGCGGTCAACGCCGACGCGGAAGACGACGAGCGAGTCTACTACGGGATCGGCGTCCTGACCGGCGGGCTGACTGGCGAGGACGGTCGCCGGAAGTTCAGCGAAGTCGGGGCCTCGGCGGTCGTCGATAGCGTCAACGACCTCTCAGATATCCTCGAACCGCGATGACCGATCCGTCGGGTCGTTAGGCTCCGCGCTTTTTGAGTAGGGGACCGAACCCTCTGGTGATGGACCGCGTACAACTCCTCTGGTTCGTCGGCCTCTCGGGCGTCCTCGCCGCGTTTGGCCTCGCGCTCGGAGCCGTGATCGTGCCACCTGATCCGGCCGCGCGGGCGTTCGTCGCTGTGCAGTGGCTCGTGTTCTCGCTCGTCCTCGCGTACTTGATGGTCCTGCGGGGGGACTGATGCGGAGGATCGTCGTGATTTGCCGGCGGACCGCCGGCAAGTAGCCGCGTTGTGACAACACTTATTCGGCGTTCGTCCCACCCGTCAGGTATGGATATCGCCCTGCTCGGCGGCACCGGAGACATCGGCGAGGGACTGGCACTGCGGTGGGCCAATGACTCACCCCACGACGTGATCGTCGGCTCTCGGGACCCCGACCGCGCGGAGACGAAAGCCGAGGAGTACGTGACGGAACTGGACAGTCGTGGGCGCGAGGTGACAATCGAGGGCCTCGGAAACGTCGCGGCGGCAGAGCGCGCCGACGTGATCATCGCCGCGGTCCCGGCGTACCACCTCACCGACACGGTCGAGAGTATCGCCGACGTACTCGAACCTGACGACGTGCTGGTCTCGCCCGCGGTCGGGATGAAGCGCGACGAGGACGGCTTCCACTACAACCGCCCCGGCGTAGGCAGCGTGACGAAACTGGCAGCAAACGCCGCCCCCGAGGCTGTCGAGGTCGTCGGCGCGTTCCACAACCTCGCGGCCGGTCGGCTGGCGAATCTGGACGCCGAGCTGGACTGGGACACCGTCGTCGTCGGCGACGACCGCGACGCCAAGGACACCGTGATGGAACTGGCCGAAGCGATCGAGGGACTGCGAGCGCTCGACGGCGGCCCGCTTGCCAACGCCGCCGAAGTGGAGGCGGTGACGCCGCTGTTGATCAACGTCGCGCGACACAACGAGAAGATGCACGACCTGGGCGTGCAGTTCCGATAGCGGTCGGGACCGCCCCCGAAGCGCACTACGATCCGTGTCCGTCGCCGTCTCGCTCGTCGCTCTCGATCACGCCCTGTAGCCACCGGCCACGGACGAAAACGACGGTTCCGACGACGGCGGCGGTGACGTTCGAGAGTGCGATGGCGTACCACGCACCGCTGGCACCGGCGGTCACTACCAGCACGAGGACGACGGCAGCCACGGCACGCACGCCCCACAGCGCCGTCACGCCGACCCCCATCGCCAGCCGGGTCGAGCCGGCACCGTAGAAAGCACCGTTCATCATGTGATAGACGGCCATGATCGCCCACGTCGGCGCGACGATTCGGAGGAAGGTCGCGCCGTGGTCGACGATCGGAGCAGCCGCCGGGCCGGTGACGAACAGCGAGACGATGGGGCGGGCGTACCAGACCGTCAGCGCTCCGACGACGAGAAACGCCGACGCGAGTATCACGATGGCGACGTAGACCGTCTGGCGAGCGCGGTCGCGGTGCCCGCCCCCGAGGTTCTGGCCGACGACGGTCTCGACGGCCATTCCCATCGCCACCGTGGGCAGCCAGACGAGCGACATGAACCGGTTGCCGATGCCGTAGGCGGCGACGGCGTCGGCGCTGACGGTGGCGACGAGCGCGGTCATGACGATCGCGGCGATCGACTGCGTACTCTGGTCGATCGCGCCGGGCACGCCGATTCGAACGATCTTCGAGACCGTCTCGGCCTTCAACCGCAGGTCCGAGAGTGCCAGGGACAGTCCGACGCGACCGCCGAACAGTAGCCAGAGGCCGATGACGGCAGCGATGGCCCGCGAGGCGACCGTCGCGACCGCAGCGCCTGCGACACCGAATCCTGCGAAGCCGGTGAGCGCGAACAGCGATTCCTGAAGTCCACTGGCTCCGATCCACTCGAACAGCGGATTGCCGGCGAAGCCGAGGATTAGGAACGGGTCGAGGACGATGTTGAGGCCGACACTCAGGACCATCAGGTACATCGGCGTCTTCGTGTCACCCCACCCCCGAAGCAGCGCCATGAAGACGTAGAACGAGAACGTGAAGAGGTTCCCGAGGACGACGATCCGCGTGTAGGTGACCGCGAGGTCGTGGACCGCCGTGCCCGGCGTGGTACCGATGGCTCCGAGCAACTGCGGCGCGAAGAGCGCACCCAGTGCCGAGACGACGACCGAGATCAGCCCGACGAACGCGATGGTCTGCCCGGCGACGTGGTCGACACGGTCGTCGTTGCCCGCGCCGACGTGCTGGGAGACGAGGATCGTCCCGGCGTTCGTCAGCCCCCCGTTCAGGCTGATGAGCAGGGCGATCAGCGGCCACGAAAACGACAGGGCCGTGACGGGGTCGGCCCCGAGCCGCCCGACCCAGAACGTATCGGTGAGGTTGTACGCGACCTGTAGCAACTGTGTCACGGTGAGGGGGCCAGCGAGCGCGAGCAGCGGCCACACGACGGCCCCCTCGGTGAATCGGTTCGCCCGATCGTCCGAGTTCGCTGTCATTCCGACTTCTCCACTGGGCCTCCCCCGTCTACTTCGCTGTTTGCTCGCTCGTCTTCGAACGAGCGATGTCGATTCGTGGCGTCACTGTCTCGTAGTCTGATCATTACGGCTACTGTGGGTTCGATTGCGGCTTCGATCGGCGAGCGGTACGCTCAGAACGTCGTCGTCTCGCAGGATCGAACGAAACGCTCGAACCGTCACTGACGAGCGTCGGTGCCAGAAGGCAACTGCTGTCGGCCGAGGCAACCGACCGTGGGCCTGCGAGTATCAGGCCCGATTACAGCACGGCGCGCATACGAATTACAACAGAGTGTGTCAGAGACCGACTTATACGTTTGGAATGCAGCGAGTTCGCTGGAAAAGCGGTCGTTCTACTCGACCAGTTCGAAGGACTCGGTCGCTACGATGTTGTCGGCGGCGTGGCCGACCATGACCTCGAACTCGCCGGGTTCGGCGGCGTACTCCTCGTCGGCGGTCCAGAATTCGAGGTCCGCGCTCGTCAGTTCGAACGTGACGGTCGCGGCCTCGCCGGGTTCGAGGGCGACGTTCTCGAAGCCAGCCAGTTCCTTGATCGGCCGGGCGCGACTGGCGACGAGGTCCTTGACGTACACCTGCGCCACTTCCGTCCCGGTCATCTCGCCCGTGTTCTCGACGGTCACGTCGACCGAGAGGGTGTCGTCCATGGCGACGGTGCCCGCGCTCAGGGACACGTCGGTGTAGGTAAAGTCGGTGTAGCTCTCCCCGTGACCGAAGCTGTAGAGCGGCGCGTTGGGGATGTCGAGGTACCGCGACATGTACTTCTCGCCGTCGTGAGCCGGTGGCTCGGTCAGGTCCACGTCACGCTCCTCGGCCGGGCGGCCGGTGCGGAGTCGGTTGTAGTAGATCGGCACCTGTCCCTCCGTGATGGGGAAGCTCATCGGCAGGCGGCCCGAGGGGTTGTAGTCGCCCAGTAGTACGTCGGCGACGGCCGGCCCGGCCTCGACGCCGGGGAACCACGCTTCGAGGATCGCCGGGACGTGCTCGGCTTCCCAGTCGATGGCCAGCGGGCGGCCGTTGAACAGCACCGCCGCGACCGGCGTGTCCGTCGCGACGAGCGCTTCGAGCAGGTCGCGCTGCTCGCCCGGCAGGTCGAGGTGGGCGCGACTCGCGGCCTCGCCGCTCTGGCCGAACCGCTCGCCGACGGCGACGACGGCCACGTCCGCGGCTTCGACCGCGTCGACCGCTTCGGCGCGCTGGTCGTCGCCGACCGAGCCGTCCCGGTCACACCCTTCGGCGTAGGTCAGGTCGCCGAGGCGCTCTTCGAGCGTCGTTCGCAGCGTCGTCACGTCCTCGGGCTTGCCCTCGGCCCGCCACGCGCCCAGCATATCCGTCTGGCTGTCGGCCAGCGCGCCGACGAGCGCGACCGACTGGCCGTCCTCGACCGGCAACACGTCGCCCTCGTTCTTCAGGAGGACCTGCGATTCGCGAGCGACCTCGCGGGCCGCCTCGCGGTGTTCGTCGCTGAGAATCCGTCGTTCCTGTCGATCCTCGTCGAAGTAGCGATACGGGTCCTCGAACAGACCGAGCGCGCCCTTGAACACGAGCAGGCGGCGAACGGCCTGGTCGACCAGCGCTTCGTCGACGACACCGTCCTCGACGAGTCCGACCAGTTCCGTCGAGTACGCGCCACTGACCATGTCCACGTCCGACCCCGCTTCGATGCACTGGCGGGCGACCTCGCGCAGGTCCCCGGCGACGCCGTGGGGGACGAGTTCGCCGAAGGAGTCCCAGTCGGAGACGACCAGATCCTCGAAGCCCAGTTCCCCGCGCAGCAGTTCGTCGACCAGTTCCTCGTTGGCGCTGGCCGGAACGCGATTGTAGAGGTTGAAGGCGTTCATCACGCTCCCGACGCCCGCGTCGAGGCAGGCCTCGAACGGCGGCAGGTGAATCTCCCGGAGGTTCGTCTCGGAGATGTCGACGGTGTTGTACTCCCGCCCGGCCTCGCTGGCCCCGTAGCCGACGTAGTGTTTCGCACACGCCAGAATCGTGTCGTCGGCGGCCAGATCGTCGCCCTGGAAGCCCTGCACCCGGGCTTTCGAGATTTCACTGGAGAGGTACGGGTCCTCGCCCGCCGCCTCCATGACGCGGCCCCAGCGCGCGTCACGGCTCACGTCGACCGACGGCGCGAACGTCCAGTGGATCCCGTCGGCCGCCGCTTCCCGGGCGGCGACGCGGGCCGACCGCTCGGCCGCCTCGGGGTTCCACGACGCCGCTTCCCCGAGCGGGATCGGGAAGATCGTCCGGTGGCCGTGGATCACGTCCAGCGCGAGGACGAGCGGAATCCCGTGATCGGACTCCTCGACGGCCAGTCGCTGGAGTTCTCGGGCTTCGTCCAGATCCTCGAAATTCAGCACCGAGCCGATGTCCCCGTCGAGGACACCCTGTTCGATGTCCATATCGCCGACCGCGGTCCCGGTCGCGAAGTCGGCGTTCAACTGATTGAGCTGCCCCACCTTCTCCTCGAGACTCAGCTCGGCAAGCAGCGTCTCGACGCGCTCCTCGATCTCGTCCCGTCGCCCCTGGGGGACCTGATCGAGCAACGTCCGTGTCTGACTACGCATATTCGGTAGCTATCCTGAATCCTCATAAATTCCGACCTTTTGTCCACCCACCTTTTTCGACTGCGGGTGCGCCGGAGGCGCACCGCTTGTCGAAAAACGTGGGCGAAAAAAGCCGGACGCTCCCGTTGGTCGCGTCCGGTGTTGTGCGTGAGCACCGCGAACGCACTGCTCGTCAGTGCTTGCTCTGACGGCGAACCGGGCGACCTTCCGGGTCCTTCGGACCGCTCGGTCGGCCGGATGCTCGCCAGTCAATACAGCCGAACTACTGAGCAAACGGCGGTGGCGCACGCTGTCGCGGCCTCCGTGCCGCGACGGCATTGTGCGAGGGATGAACGAGCGCAGCGAGTGAATCGGTTGGGGAGGCGTGTGGCTGCGGTGCTGTGGCGGTGCTATCCTGGTGGAATGAACGGGCGAGGCGCGTCTCGCGAAATCTGTGCGGGCTCTATTCGAGCGCAGCGAGAATATCCCGCACAGATTCCGTCGAGCGGGCAGAGGGCGTTCAGTTCTTGGCTGTTCTCCGCATCATTGAGTCGACTTCATTCCGGCCAAGAAAACCGAGAACTACCTGAGCTACTAGCCTACGACGGCACCACGGTAATCGCCTTCCCGCGGTCGATGGCCTGTTCGAGTTCTTCGGCGATCGCAGAGCCACGCGAGACCTGAATCTCGCCCCCGCGCGACACGGTCGCGGTAAAGAGGTACTCGCCGTCGGCCTGCACCTCGACGGTGTCGCCCTGGTGGCCCTCCATGGGGATCTGGACGTGGCGGGACGTAATTTCGGGCGTGACGATCTG